>OFFY01002769.1_pt1 | contig 11670 bp, 5 predicted proteins | sample 1521481 | NCBI WGS metagenome assembly OFFY01 (sample SAMEA3504117, study PRJEB24116) | mouse gut metagenome | biome: mouse gut; feature: mouse-associated habitat; material: faeces | place: Denmark | collected 2011
CTCCTTAAAAAATAAGACATTGAGAACTTTGTTCTCAAACTCCTACAAACTTTTTTGAAAAAAATTTTAACAAAAAACTTTTATAGAAAAACGCCCAAGTAGCACTTGGGCGTAAAAGTTAATCAATGTAATATCCGTTTTTCTCTGATTGTGATTACCAGCCTGTTTTTGGTAATGGTGTTTTTGGAGTGTCTTGTTTCCATACGATTGTTGTCCAACTTGTATTAGCAGATTCCCATTCATTACCATATCTTCCTCCGCAATCTGCTCTGTTTACGACTTTGTAGTCTTTTGGTATGGTTGGCATAACTTCACAAAATACTGTCATATTTTCTAATGACTGAAATCCTGGACTTGCTTTTGTAAACTCTAATCGTACATCTGTAACATATTCTCCTGCTGCCAAACCAAGTACATTAGGGTGCAGACTGTATTCATAACTATTTTTGGTTAATAGATTTTCTGCAAGCACTCTATAATCCTTGTAGTTTGTTTTGTATGTAATATTGTAATACAATCGTTCGGAGTAAGTACCAGTTACAATTTTCGTTACTCTTGCTGCATCTGTTGGTATTCTGTCATGAATATAGAAATTTTCCAATACAGCGGAAGATTGATTTTTGATGTTGTACAATTCATAAGCAATGGTTTGTCCTGGTGAAATTTGATTCGCACCTTTTTTATCTATGGTTAGATTTAGGTCAATACTGTTATCTAAAAATTCAAATTTTACAATATCGCCATTGTGTCTGATTTCTGCATACAATTCTTTGGTATTGACAGCGTAATATCTTGGTGCAGATACTTCTTTTATCATATATACACCTGTTGGCAATGGTTTTGAAGCTGCAACACCATTTTCAGCAGATACCATTTTGTCCATTAAATTACCCGTCATATTGTAGACTTCAAAACTTGCTCCTGCTAATGGGCTGCCTGCTGGCAATGCTGTTAAAGCATTGTAATCAGCAGAACGTTTTGTAATCACAATCTGTCCTTTTTGTGGTGTATTTTCCCAAGTGATTTCTGTAGTTTGTCCAGATTTGACATAAATTGTTCTTGGCACATCATCAGGTAAATAACCCTCTGCTGGTTGAAGTTCTCTTAATTTATATTTGCCTTCTTCTAATTCTCTATCTAACCAAACATAACCTTCATTATCACTTACGAATTGTCCCAGTGGATTGTCATGTTCGTCATAAAGTAAAAATGTCACACCGTAAATACCTTCTTTTGTAACAGAATCAATTTTTCTGATGATTACAGAAGATAATGGGTTATTTACTACTTCTAATGTGGTTCTTTTGCCATATTTTATATCCACTTCTTTTGCCTCTGTATCTAATTCATAGCCTTTTACCGTTTCAGTTTCTTTTACTAAATATTTGCCTTCCTCCAATCCTTCTATGACAATCATACCGCTTTTGTCTGTTTTATAAGTGCCTATCTGTTCGCCATTGAATTTTGTTACTAAAAAGCTAACACCTTCTAATGGTTTTCCACTGTTTCCTGCTTTTTTATATATCACAAGAGAAGGGTAAGGCTCATTCATTACTTCTAATATGGTAGGTTTGCCAGATTTGATTTCAACTGTTTTAGGCTCTTTATCAGAAATATAACCTTCTAAGCCTTTTGTTTCTGTTACAGTATAATAACCATCTTCTAAATTTGTGACAGCAATCATACCTGTTGCGTCTGTTTTGTAACTGCCTACTTTTTCACCATTCATTTTTGCAATGGTAAATTCCACACCTTTTAATGGTTCTCTTGTGACAGAATCTAATTTTATAATTTTTAAACCAGAGAGTGGTTTATTTGTAAAAGTAACAAGTGTTGGAGTGTTTGTTTTTATCTCGACCGTTTTAGGTGTTTCATCTAATATGTAACCTTCAGGTGCTTTCATTTCTGATATAGTGTAATAACCAGGTTGCAATGTTGACACATTGATAAAACCGTCTGTTTCTGTTTTGTATTCTCCTATCAATTCTCCATTGTGTTTTGTTACTTTAAATACTGCACCTGCTAATGGAGCATTTGTTTGTGCGTCAACTTTTTTGATTTGTAATGCTACTAATGGTTTGTTTACAAATGTTACAACAGTAGGGGTATTTGTTTTTACTTCAACTGTTTTAGGTGTTTCATCTAATAAATAACCGTCTGGTGCTTTCATTTCTGATACAGCATAGTAACCAGGTTCTAATGTTGGCACATTGATAAATCCATCTTTATCTGTGGTATATTCGCCGATGACATCGCCACTTTGTTTTGTCACTTTAAATTTTGCACCACTCAAAGGCTCTCCGCTTTTTTCATCAACCTTTTTAATCTGTAAAGCAGTCAACTTTTTATTTGTAAAAGTAACAACAGTAGGTGTATTTGTTTTTACTTCAACAGTTTTCGGTGTTTCGTCTAATAAATACCCATCAGGTGATTTTACTTCTTTTACAACATACCAATCCGGAGAAAGTTCTGGAATACTAATGCTACCAGCTTTATCAGTGGTATACTCTCCCATTTTTTCACCATTTTGTCTTTCTACAATAAATTTCGCACCACTTAAAGGTTCGCCACTTTCTTCATCAACTTTTTTGATTTGTAAAGCCGTTAGCTTTTTATTTGTAAAAGTCACAACAGTAGGTACGTTTGTTTTTACTTCCACCGTCTTAGGTGTTTCATCTAACAAATAGCCATCTGGTGACAGTTTTTCTCTAATCACATACCAATCAGGGGAGAGTGTCGCAATATTGATTGTGCCATCTTTGTCAGTAGTATATTCTCCAACGTGTTCCCCGTTTTGTTTTTCTACATAAAATTTTGCACCGCTTAGAGGTTCTCCACTTTTTTCATCAGTTTTTTTGATGATAAGTGATGTTAATTTTTGATTGGGAAATTCTACTGTAACCGTTTTACCTGTTTTAATTTCAAAATCTTTTATTGTGTCATTTAATAAATAACCGTCTGGGGATTTTACTTCTACAGCAGTATACCAGCCTGGTTGCAATTCATCTATTTGTATCATACCATTTTTATCAGTGGTATATTCTCCAATCACATTACCACTCTTTTTACTTATTTTGAATATTGCACCACTTAAAGGCTCTTTATTTTCAGAATCAAATTTCTTGATAATTACAGAAGCAAGGGGCTTATTAAAAAACTCAAGCGTGTATGTTTTTCCATAATCCATAGAAATAGTTTTTGATTGATTTTCTAACAAATATCCTTCTGGAGATTTGATTTCTTCTACAATATAACTGCCTTTTTGTAAGTTAGGTATGGTAATCGTTCCTGTTTCATCTGTTTTAAATATGCCATTCCCTTTTCCTACTACATCGCCTTTGCTTGTAGTGACTTTAAATTCTGCATTTGCTAATGGTTTTTTGCTGTTGGAATCCATTTTTAATATTACCAGAGTGCTAACTGGTTGATTTTTAAAGCTGAGTTTGTAAACTTTGCCGTCTGTACCAATATCAACCGTTTGTGGTGTCGTGTCTAATACATAATTTTGAGGTGCTTCTAATTCTGTTACAACATAACTGCCTGGTTTTAAATTTGGCACTAAAAATTCACCATTTTCATTTGTTATAAATTCACCATTGCTACTACCTGCTGCTGTTCCTGCACCTGTTGTCACTTTAAATCTAGCATTGGCAAGTGGCTTTCCTGTAAGTGCGTCTGTTTTGGACACCAATATACTGCCATAAGGGTAATTAGAAAAAGTAACTTCTACAATAGATGTGCCATCAGCTTTTAACCATGCTTGTTGTTGACTGTTTTCAGAAAGTAAGTAGTTTGTAGGCGGTTTTACTTCTTCAATAATATAACCTCCTGCTTCAAGCCCAGTAATTACAATAACACCAGAATTGTCTGTAGTATATCTGCCTATAATTGTGCCAGAATTTCCAGAAATATCTTCTGTCACTTTTCGCACTTCAAATGCTGCACCGTCAAGCAATTCAGAAGTATTTGCATCTACTTTTTTAATCACAATACTATTTAAAGGATAATTAACAATTTCCTCGCCTAAGTTGTAAGCACTTCCTGACGTTACTTTTATTTCTGTATTGCTGTTTAAAGTCTGATTATTTTTGTTATTTTCTATAATGCTTGTAAAAATATTTTCTACTTTATCTGCTACAGTGCCTGTATTTTCCGCATTTTCAATAACATTATTACTTTCTTCCTTATCAATTACAGTGTAAGCATTTTCACCTGGTGCAAGATATTTTCTTGTCACAACATTAGATGGCTTGCTAAAACCTTGTGCTGGACGAATTTCTGTAATGATATACCAGCCAGGCTGAACTTTTGGTAATATAATTTGTCCATTTTTGTCTGTTCTGTATGTACCAAGTGTTGTAATACCACCGTTTTGTCCTTCATACTCAATTTTATATGTTGTATTAGGTATTGGTTTATATGTCAAAGCATTTGTTTTAGTAATAATGAGTGTTGGTTTTCTAGTATCTTCATACACAAGTGTTTTATTTTTTCCCCATTCTAAAGCAATCTCTTTATGCTGTGGTTCTAAAATATAACCTTCTGGTGCTGTGATTTCTTCCACTGTATAAATGCTTTCGTCTAAATTTTCTATTATTATTGTACCTGTTTTATCTGTTGTATATTCGCTTACTGTTTTATCTTCTGTTTTTGTGACTTTAAATTTTGCACCTGCTAAGGGTTCTTTTGTTTTGCTATCTATTTTCTGAATGGTGAGAACAGGGCGTTTTTTGTTTGTAAATACGACTTGTTTTGTTTTACCCCATTCTAACTCTATATCTTTGTGCTGTTCTTCCAGCAAGTAACCATCAGGAGCAACGATTTCTTCTATGGTGTAGATTTCTGCATTGAGGTTTTCAATCAATATTTTACCGCTGTTGTCTGTAACATATTCTGATGTAGTGTTGCCTTCTGTGCTTGTGACTTTGAATTTTGCCCCAGCAAGCGGTTTTTTGGTCGCTTCATCTATTTTCAATATCTCAAGGGCAGGGCGTTTTTTGTTTGTAAATACAACTTGCTTTGTTTTGCCCCATTCTAATTCTATATCTTTGTGTTGCTCATCCAACAAATAACCATCAGGAGATTTTACTTCTGTAACAGTGTATATTGCTTCGTCTAAATCTTGTATCAGTATTGTTCCTGTATTATCAGTAGTATATTCGGATTCTGTGCTGTCCTCCGTTTTCACCACTTTAAATACTGCACCTTTTAATGGCTCACCTGTTTGACTGTCTATTTTCATAATCTGTAATGCTGGTCTTAATCTGTTATCAAATTTGATTTCTGTGACTTTATTAGGCTCTAATTTGACATCTTTGCTTTCTGTCGCTATTAAATAACCCTTTGGTGGTGCAATTTCTGTAATGGTATACCAATCTGGCTCTAAATTTTCTATTTTAATCTGTCCAGATTTATCTGTCATACCTTCATATACAATAGAGCCGTCTTTTTTCTTTACAGAAAACTCTGCATTTTGCAAAGGCATACCAGTATCTTCATCATATTTTTTAATCAAAAGTCCTGGCTTTGCTTTATTTTTAATAGTAATCGTTGCCTTTTTTCCTGCTTCTAATTTGATACTTTGAGAAGTGCTATCTAATAAATAGCCTTCTGGTGCAGTGATTTCTGTTACAGTGTATGTACCACTTTTTAAATTTGACAATGTTGCTGTACCTGCGTCATTGGTATAAACATCATAACAATCACTTCCGCCATCATAAGCAACTCTTATACTTGCACCGCTTAATGGTTCTCCTGTATCAGCGTCTACTTTTTTGACTTCTAATTCTGCCATTTCTTCATTGGCAAATGTGATAATTACAGGGTCAATCGTATTGATAACAAAATCTTTATGATTGTTTTCATCTAATAAATATCCTTCTGGAGCAACAATTTCTTCTACATAATAAGCACCAACTGCTAAGTCTGGTATAGAAATTTCTCCCTGCTCATTTGTTACATAATCTCCAATAATACCACCATCAGCGTCTGTCAAACGGATTACTGCACCAGAAAGTCCTTGTGTCGTACCTGCTTTGACTTTTAATATCTGTAAGCCTTTTCCTGGTTCTGGTATGTCTGGTGTATCTGGTGTGTTAGGCTGGTCTGGAGTGTCTGGCTCTTTTGGTTCATCTGGTGGGGGAGTTGTGCCGTCTGCATAATAAGTCACTTTTCCAATGGAATCGCCATTATAAAATGGTATGGGTGCAACATAATAATCTTGTTTTTTACCACTGTGAGATATACCAAACATAACAGCTTTATTTTCTAATTTTCCTTTTGCAATAACGTTAAATGTGCCTTTTTGTTCTCCTCCATCTTTTTTAGGAATTAACACTTTTATTGTATTTGTGTCACCGCTGAATGTTTCCTGTTCTTCATTTTGCAAATTTGTTGCTTTTACACCTTCTGGCACATTTCCATCAAATACAATTTTGAAACTATCAATTTTAACATTGGATTTGATTTCAAATTCTTGCGAATAATAATTACTGTCAATACTGTCCACTTCTGCTTTTTGTGATTTAGGATTGACTGCAAGCCATGTGGCATATACAACATCATTTGCTTTGCCTTTTGCTACTAAATTTTTCATAGCTGCCTCTACAGGCTGATTGTGTGAGCCGTTTGCTTTCCAATCATTTAAGTTACTGTAATTGGCGTGAACTGTTGCCCAAACTGCCATTTTTGTAGCATAATATGCCTGATATTCTGTAGAAAGTCCCAGTTCTTGAGGACTTTTGTAAGGATAACCATTTGTAATAACGCCCCATACATGAGGGTCAGTGTCCAATTTATCCACGTCAACGTCGTAACTTTTTGCAATTAAATCTTCTACACCTGGTCTGTTGGGATTGGCACAATAGGCGGGATATTCGTTGCCGTCCTCAGAACGATATACAATTATTGCTGGTGCAAAGTTGTCTGCGTCAATCACACCTTTCCAAGTCAATAACTGTTGTCCTTTGCCTTCTTTGACATAAAGATGAACTTTGTTTAAAGCATTTTCAAGTGAAGTTCCTGCAAATGCTTCTACAAATGAGGACAGCAAAAATAATACTGCTAAGCACAATGACAATAGTCTTTTTATTATGCTGCTGTTAAATTTTTCATTCATGTTCGTATCTCCTCTCATAATATATTTTTTTCATAATATCGTTTGTTCTATCAAAGGTAATATTTCTTGTTGCTTTAACAAGTCATATAAAAATAATCTGCCTTTTTGTGTCCATTTTGTAAGCATTTTGCTATCTTTTTTGCCATTGGAATATTCAAAACAAAACGTTTCAGAATGAACATATCCTTTATCATGATACTTTTTGTATAGTAACCATTGTCCGCATTGCTTATATTGCACATTTAGTGTATGTAATAGCTTGTTCATTTCTATACCGCTCATGCCATAATCTTTTGCAATCTGTGTGATAGTTACTGTTTTTTTGCTTTTCAGTATGGTGTCAGTATAATCTGCTTTTGGTTGGAGTTCTCCTATCATTTGCCTTTGTTTTAAATTTTCTGTTTTTAACTGCTCCTTTTCTTCTTTTTCCTTTTTTAGAGTTTCTACTAACTGTATTACAGTATCTGGATTTAATATTACTTGCTCTAATGTTTCAGATGTCATATAAACACCATATTTTCTAATGGATTTTAATACCGTTTTGACTTCTTTTTTAAATTGTTTTGCAATGGGTTTTCTGCTTTGCATTAACACTTCATATACGCCATATTCTGTTAAAAACCATACTTCTTGATTTCCTCCAGGGGTGTAAGCAATGTTTACTCCCTTTTCATCGTCATCAACAGCTTGCAACATCATTCTTGGATTGCTATGTTCTATCCATTCTGCAACTTCTTTTGCTAAAAATAAGGGATTTTCAAAATCTCCATATAGTGTAAGCGGTTTGCCTAATATTTGCTGTTGCTGTAATACTTTTAATTCCTTCATTTTCTCACTCCTATCTTTTTTCTACTGCCTGTACACAAAGCCTTTGGTTTGGCACATCTTCTACACAAGTTATCAGTGTTAAACGGTTATCATTGGTGTATTCTAGTTTTGTCCAATCCGTTTCTGATATTCTGCTGATAGACTGCACAATATAGTTTCTTGTGCCAAGTGTCGTAGTGTATGTGATTTCATCGCCTTCAGAAACATTTTTTAATTTCTGAAAATAACCGCTGGAACCTCTGTTGTGTCCCACAAAGCCTGCATTGCCATTCCATGTAGAAGTGGAAGAAATATGCCCAATGCCTTTTTTCATTGCTGCATAAGTGTCACCGTCATATGCTGTTACAGTCAATTTGACAGATGGTATTTTTAAAGTGCCAATACTGCCGTCTGATTTTCTCACTTGTTCTATTGTGGTGAGAGGATATTGTAGTTTTTGTTCTTCATTGTTGGCATAATATACAACATTGTTTGTATTTCCACTTGGCAAGTTCGTTGATGTAGAGGGGTAAAAGTTATCTGTTATATTACTTTGATTGCCTTGCTGTGTTGTTCCTTGTGTTTTTGTCGTATTTGATAAATTTGTTGTTTGCTGTGTACCTTGTGTTGCACCTGTTACAAAACCATTTGCATTTTGTGTAAATTTTCCTGCTGGTGCATTTGCTGGGGCGTATGTTGTTACATTTGGTTTTTGTTCTGTTGGTGTGATAATTGTTGCACCATATTCAGAATCATGTCTTTTCTGTGGTGCTAAATCATAAATATCCAGTAAATAATCTGGTACTGCTCCATCAAAATGAATGTGGCTTTCTCCAGTGATATAAAATTCTTCTTTGTTTTCTGTTTTGAATTGATAATCTAAATCGCTTGTTACTGCAAAAGCATTGATATTGTAGCAAGTACAAACATTTGCTGTCATCAAGAATAACAAAGGAATTTTGATGTATCTATTTCTCATGTTCTTTCCCTCCTATCTCTAGCATAAAGCAATACGGCTGTCCGTATTCGCTCACGCTGTTGGGCATTATCATTTGTTCTTTTGTTTCATCATGTAGTGTAATGGATATTGTTTTGCCATATAATTGTTTTGCAGTATATTTATCTATGACAAAATAAAAGCAAGAACTTTGTATCAGTTCGTATAAAGGGTTTAAGTCTATTACAAAATCTTCTTTGCCCATTTTTTGGTATCCAATACAAATATATTCTTCCTCTTGCAAGTTACAGATTTTCACGCCTCTCTGTGATTTTTTATGAAATAGCAAAACCATACCACTTGAAAATAAAATACCAAGTAATGCACCAAATAGCATTTTGATAAAAACAGTATCGTTTTGTTTAATTTCCTTTATTTCTTTTGTTTCAATTTCTTGTTCATTTTGTTTTTTAAATTCCTCCTCTGCTTGTTTTTCTGCCTTTTCCATAATTGTGCTGTTTTCTTTAATAGGTGTACCAACATAAGTTAATGTGTATGTAATTGTGGTTGGTTCTGGTTTTGACACTGTTCCTGTGTATATTGCTGTTGTGACATAACTGGAAGGCACTTTATTACTTATGGTTTTGGAATAAGTTGCAGTTGCTTTGTATTCTGTAGGTACAAGCGTATCTCCTGTTAGACCTGTTCCCATCACTGCCCAGTTGACATTTGTTAATTGCAATGTTTGTCCCTCTTTTTCCGCTGTTTGAGGAATATAAGAATTGTCTGCTGCCATCAGTTCTGTGTATTCTTTTACAGTAGATACTGTTGTGTTTTGGGTTTTGTATGCTACTGGTTTTGTATCAATGCTGTTGTTATCTAATGACAAAACACCTGTAAAATCTTCTTTGCTGTAATCTATTGTTTGGGGTAAGCGGTTTAATATGCCTTGTTTATTGTCTGTTGCTGTTTCTATGGCAATACTTTCAGAAAGTTGTTTTGTTTGCTTGTTTTCATTCACTTTTTTATCTGTTTTATGATAAGCAAATAAGTATCCCTCTTTTTTATAGCCATTTTCAATTAGTTTTGAAGGGTCAAAATCTTCTGCCACTTCATAGATTTTTGTTAAAAAAATACTGCCATCTATTTGCTTTTGTTCTGAAGAAATCAAAAAGGGGATACTTTGTGTTTGTTCTGCAAATGTTGTTTTTAAGGGACAGTTTATTGTCAAAAGCAACAGTAATAAAAATAGTTTCTTTTTCATTTTTTTTACACTCCTCTCCCAAATCTTTCCCTAATTTTTTAACAAAAAAAGACAGCAACAAGTTGTTACTGCCCTTTTTCATTATCTATACATATCATAGTTAACTTCTGCCTGATAATAAGCGTCTATTGTTTCGGGAGCATTATATAATGCGGAAATATAGTAGGCTCTTATGTTATGTATTTTGTTTTTTGTTCTGTTCAGACATTCCAATACATATGTTATGTGTTCGGAATTTAATTTCAATAATCTTTCTTTTACCATTTTTTGAGGAATTTCTTCTCCACTAATGCGTATTGTTGTTTTATTGCTTATTATCATGCTTACCATAATGTCTACCATGTTGTTAATTAACTGTATGTTATATTTTGTTCTTTCATTTTCTGCTAAAAATCGATAGTTAATATTTCTCAAAATGGTAGCTTTACACATTTGTTCCTGTAAACCTTTGTCAATAAAGAATTGTTGTTTTGGCTTTGGTTTTTCCTCTGTATTTGTGTTTGTTGTATCATTCATTTTTTCTACTTTTTGCTGTTGTTCTTTTAATTTCTTTTGTGCAACTTCTCTCTGCAAATTGATTAAACATTTTGGATAATCATAGGGTAGTTCATCGTTATTGCTTTTATAAAGCTGTTCTTCTAATTCTTTGTCAATAGTGCATTTTTCTTCTTCTTTTTTCTCTGTATCAGAATAAATAATTGTATCTATCTCATCTATCTCATCTGTTTTTGATAAATGAGATAGATAAGATGGATGATATTGATTATTATTTATAGAAACAGTATGATTAATTTTTTTAGTATCATTAAAATCAGTATTACTAAAATCAGTATCATTAATCAAAAGAGTATTAATAGTTTGTGATTTTGGCAATTCTTGATTTGTGATTTTCACATTTCTGGAATTGTGATTTTCACAATTCTGCATTTGTGATTTTGGCAAGTTCTCATCATTTTGCTCTGAAAAATAATCTGTTTCTTCTTCTATTTCTTCTACAATTTCTGTTTCGTCCTCTGAATTTTCTGGAGTTTCTACTGTTTTTTTCATTCCATCATCATTTTTTTTATAAAAACCTAAAAAATTTTTGATATAAATAAAATTTGGCTTGCCTAAACCGTTCCTTCTTTTTTCAATTAAGCCGATTTCTTCTAAATCTTTGAGTAATTTGTTTGCTTTTTGCTCTCTGCAATGCAGTAAATCCATAATTTTATCTACTGTAAAAACAATATAAACTCTTTTTTGCTCATCAAACCACTTATTTTTGATAGATAATCCCATTCTGTCAAGCATAATACCATACAAAACCTTAGCCTCTATGGATAATTCTGAAAATCTGTCATCTGTAAAAAGCAATTTGGGTATTCTGTAAAATATAAATTGCTCTGATTCTTGCCCATAATAATAATCGAATGATAATGTATTCATTTTTAACGCTCCTTTCGCTGTTTTGCTTTCAAAAATACAAATTTGTGAAAATCACATTTCAATCATTTTATTCTTCTTTTTCTTCAATTTTTATTATTTTATTTATTTACATTCGAGTTG
>OFFY01002774.1_pt1 | contig 11651 bp, 7 predicted proteins | sample 1521481 | NCBI WGS metagenome assembly OFFY01 (sample SAMEA3504117, study PRJEB24116) | mouse gut metagenome | biome: mouse gut; feature: mouse-associated habitat; material: faeces | place: Denmark | collected 2011
AATAATTTATACTATTATTACGCCTTTTATTACTTTAGTTATAAATTCGTTAGGAAAAGTCTTTGACGAATTAAAAATCACAAAACAAACCCCTGCTATTTTTTCGGCAGAGCAATTTACAGATTGTTTTTCTGATATATTAAATAAAAGTCTCAAAAAAACAAATTTTATAACAAGACTCTATAATTGGGTAATTGGAAGTCCCAGCTGTGATAAACTGGTTATAGTTATAGATAATATAGATAGATGCAGCGCCGAAACAACTTATGAGCTACTCAGTACAATTAAAACATTTTTAATTAATCATGACAATTTGATTTTTGTAATACCTGTTGACGAACTAGCATTATGCGAGCATTTGCAAGAAAGATTTGGAAATAGTTCTATGCGAGCTAAAGAGTTTTTACGTAAGATATTTAACTTGGAAATTCGCATTAAGCCATTAGAAACCGTGGAATTATATGATTTTGCTAATAAAACCAACCAAGATTATAATCTTGGTTTTTCTCCTGATGCTATAGATATAATATCCAAGGAATATGCATCGAACCCCAGAAGAATTATACAATTTTTCAATAACGCAAAAGCAGAATGGGACATCATTTATCAAAGATTACAAGATTTCTCTGATACTGATATTGAATTAGCAAAGAATACTATGTGTAAATTATTGATTATTCGTGAGGAATGGGATTTTTACTATAATCAAATTAGACAAGACTCTAGCAAGCTATTGTCTGGGACGTATTCAGGACCAGAAAATAAAAAAATCATCTCTGCACTTAATATCTTTTTAAAGTCCACTGAATTTTATCCTATAATAACAGACGAATCTAAGCTTGCTAAGATAATATCTAATAACAAACTATTTGATGATTTACCTATAAAGACCGTAGCCGATTTACAATCATTAGATATTGACAAAGTGGCTAGCTTTATAAAGAAATCTGAAGATAATCAATCTAAAATCATTAAATATATCGAAAAACAAATAAAACTTTCTTTGGAACGAGATATAATTGGAAATACTGTTTCTTTGTTTAAATTTACACTACAGACAAATCGTGCTATAGGTGGTTTATCCAACCAAAATAATATACGCTTACAAACTGTTTTAAAAGGACATATTGGCTCTATTGTCTCCACAATGCTAGAAAAAGCATCTATAGAAGATTTTGCAGATGATTTAATCTCATATATCAATATGTTAAATCAACACAATCAAACTTATATATTCACAGAAATAATGGATAAATGTATTAGCCCATCTATAAAAATGCCAGATTATCCGAATAAATATACTCCAACACAAACAGATTTATTGTATGTAAACTTGATTAACGGTGTACTTAATAAAAAACTATTTGGCAAATATAGAAAGCAATTTAGTATATGGAAACAATATGTTTCAGAAGGAATAATGGATATTACTAATATACCCGTTGAAAATTTAAAATATTTTATTACCGATGATTTACAAGAACAGTTTATTGACAAGATTAATTTGAAAAATGATGAAACGGATTATTTGCAAGCAAATATCCATTTATTAAAAGGCTATAAACAAGATGCTCATGTAGTCAAACGACTTTTTACCAAGTTAGCTGCAGTCTATCCAGAATATAACGCAGGACAAAAAAGTCGTAGTATAAAATTGCTTAATGAAGTCCTACTGGTCTTGAGTGCAATTGACTATAAAAATTATGATGATGCCATCTATTCTTTAATACTACGCCTCTTAAAGAACTCCTATTATGGATATAATATTATTAATAATGAAACATTTGCTGACACAGATGAATACGTTAAAATAATTGGCTTGTTCTGCAATATTTTGAATTATACTTTAAATAAAAACATAAATTCTAATAAAGTCGAGGAACTTAACAAATTCTTAATAAATTCTTTACAAACATTATCAAGCAAAAATCGCAATCTGTCGGTATCAGTATTAGCTTTGATAAAAAAACATATTGTCAATGACAGTTCTAGCGTATGGCGATTAGCCGATTTGGTATTTGGCGCCAAGAATTATAATAAAGATTATGAGAAAATAATGCACAATATGACAGGCTGGTATTATAGCAACCGAGACAAGAATGCCTCAGACTACTACTGCATTGACGATAATAAATTAGCAGCGGAAATACAGAGTTTTCTGCCAGAACTTAACACATCAGATACTACCAAACAGTCTTTATTGCAAAATTTGCTTGATTACTTAATTATACATAGAGAAAACGCAGTTAAATTAGCAATACAAACTGTAAATGATGGTAAAATTATTACTAATTTACCTCCCAAAGCAAAGACGATGGCTTTACAGCACATATATGCGAATATAGGAGAATATGAATCTGATACTCCAATGTTAAAATTAATTGCTCAAAATGGGGATACAGAGGCCATAAAAGATTTAGTGGAAAATATATTGCTAAAGAAAATGGTTGACCCAAATACGAAAAATGTAGCATTGGAAATTTTTGATTCTATACCCAAAGCCAAAGCCACTAAATACAGAAAAAAAATGAATGCTTTAAAGTAAAATTCGCTATTTACACATATCCAAGCATTTTATCTGTGGTTTTTTGCATGGAATCGCGGACAGGGTCAACGGATAGGCGGGCATATATTTGCGTGGCAGCAGGTGATTTATGCCCTAATGATTTACCGATAATGGCTAGACTGGCGCCAGATATGGCCTGATAACTGCCAAGGGTCCGTCGCAAATCATGTAAACGCAAGTTCTCTATTCCTGCACGCGCAAGCAATTTCTGCCAAGACTTTTTCGGCTCTTCATAATGACCGCTTGCGCTGGTAGAGCTGGGCAGCACCCATTCGGAAACGGCTGTTTTCTTCATATCTCTCAGCAATATCGCCGCATGGCTTGTTAGCGGTACTTGTAAAGGCGTTTTATTCTTCGTGTCGGCAAAATACACCAGTAAATTGTCTAAATCTATATCTGCCCAGCGCAAAGATAATATATTATTACGCCTTTGCCCTAAAAATAAAGATAACAGGATATAATTTTTAAAACTTCCGTCCGGCTCTTGGTATAAAGCAGAAAAAAATCTATGCAACTCTTCGCCGCTCATGAACCTATCACGACTTTTTTCTGGAAATTTCTTGATTCCTTTTGCCGGATTGTCCAATTTCGATGAATAATTACCCCATTCAATGGCTTTATTATAAATATGGCTTATTAATGACAGCATTCTATTCGCAGTATATGCACTTAGCTCTTTATAAAGACGGGCATGCAATTTCGCTATATCTTCCTTGTTAATCGATTTCAAATGCCGAGAATGTAATTCTTTTAGATTGTTATAAAAAGCCACATCGTCGCTTTTTATAGAGTTTACGCGCTTTAGTATATTTGAATACAACGGCTTATAGTGATTCTCATAAAAGTCCTTTAATGTAATATCCTTTAAAGATTCCTTTCGCTCAATGCTTGGGTCTATGCCATTATTTAACTGCTCTCGCATTGTGTGTGCGCTGGCACGGGCACTTACAAGCTTTATTTGCCCTACCTTGCCAATTTTTACCCGAATGGGCCGCCCCTGAAAGAAAGCGTAGAAATAATATGTTTTTGAGCCGCCATAGGTAATTATAAGCTGCAGGCCGTCGGACGTTCCAGAATCATAATATATAAGCTGTCCGGTCCCCTTGTCTGGCAGCTGCAGACTTGCCACGGTCTTTTCTGTAAAATTAATGTGTTTACTTTTCATATTTTTGCTATCTATTTGCTATACAATGCGTTTTTTGCTATTGTTTGCTATGATTTTTTAAATGTTTTAATTAATCATATCTTTATACAAATCCCGCAGAATATCAAGGATTATTTAGAATAATTAAAAATTATTAATCGCCCGCCCCTATAACTTTTAATCATTGGGTCCAGGGTTCGAGTCCCTGTGTCCCCACCAGAAATTAACCGCCACATGGCGGTTTTTTCTTTTACAAAACAACCGCCACGATATCGGGCGGTTGGGGGTTATTTCCATGCGGCGGGCATTGTGTCGTAATCGGACAGTCCCGTCGCATTTTGGTAACAGCCCGTACTGGCGTTGGCGGTCCCATCGGGCCACAATTCATACAGGTATTTGCCGTTGATGCGCGCCGATGGGCCGGTCAGACCGGTTGAATCCTTGAACGATTGGTAAAACATCCATTCGGCCGCCGGCCCCGACAGGTCGCCAAACATGTTTTCCGGGATTTGCCCGGTTATGCCTGCGCAGCTGCCCAGTACGCCATAATACATATATTCAGCCGGCGCGCCGCGGATGTCGCCAAACAATTTGGCCGGCAGCGGGCCCGTTAAATTTTGACAATGCATAAATGTGCCGCTGTACATATATTCGGCCGGGGCGCCCTTTATCCCGCTGAATAATTCGGGCGGGATGGGGCCGGACAGTTCGCTGCTGTTAAATGTGTTGTTTAACATCGCCCATGCCGGCGCGCCCTGGATATCGGCAAATAATTCGGGTGGGATGGAACCGGAAAACGGGCTGTTTTGAAACGCGCCGGCAAACATACGTTCGGCCGGTGCGCCATGTACGCCCACGAACAATTCGCCCGGGATGGGGGTGGTCAAATTCTTGCATTCCCGGAACAGGTTGTGAAATATCGGTTGCTGGGATTGGTTGGCGCCGTTGCCAATCGTGCCGAATATGGCGCCCAGCGAACCCTGAATCCCGGCCAGATTGTTGTTTTTCCAAAAACGGATTGCCGCGGTTGGTTCGGTGCGCGGGTCGGCGGTGCTGTACCCGGTGGCGCGGCCCGACATGCCGATTTTGTATTCGCCCGCCCGGGCATAGGTATGTGAATATGTCTGAAATTTCGTATCGGTTCGTGTGATTGTTTGGGTTGTGCCGTCGCCCCAAGTGATGAAAAATTTTCCCTGGGCCGATAATTCAAAGCTGAACACGGTGGTGTCCGCCGTTGTCGTCATGATAAAGGGCTGCTGTATCAATCGATCAATTGCATCATTTGTCGCCACGGTGTCCGCCGCCGCCAACGTGGCAAAGTTCGGATTGTCGCCGTGGTTTGTGACGTCTTTGTCATTAATGATTTCGTTTGCGCGGTCCACCGCCGTCAACAGGTATTTCATATTCGCCGCAACCCGCGGATTGGTCAGCGACGGGTTATACGGCACCGTAATTCCCCACCGGTTTTGAATAGTATTGTGGATATATTCGACATTAACCATTTCGGCGGCATGGGATGCGGATGCAAACAACAGGCCAAAAAAGAATATCAGACGCGTTATCATTATGGCAGCGGGGGTGTGGGAACAATGGGTGATGATGTAAATGTTTTGGTGCCGGCAACTTCCTGGTTGGTGGATGTGGTGACCAATCGCTGGGGCAGGGCATCTGAAAAAGTGTTTAATTCATCCTTGCTGACGACGCGGGACTGGCTGTCTGCAATCTGGGCATTGACGTAACTGGTTGATGCAACGCGCGAATCCGCTGGGTCCGCCAACACGGGCCGCAGCAATCCAGAGCATAAAACCGCAAAAAATATCAGTAATGGCGTGCTTTTCACGACCAAAATCCCCCCCTTACTCGTCACTGATAAGAATTGCCAATATGTGTTTTCATGGCATATTATACCACGATGGGGCCCCGGAATCAAATTTACATGTAAAATAAATTGCGCATTTTTTTCGGGGCGATGGATATGTCGCCCCGGATATGTTATTTCGAAATGCAATTTTGCTGGTCACACATGCGGGCCATGCGGAAAAATTCGTCTTCGGAAACGCCCGCGGTTTCAATTATCTTGGCTATTGTTTGGCTGGATGGCCAACGCGGCTGACCATATGTCGTGCAGCGTTTGCTTTTGTTAAACGCAGTTGCATCCATGCCGCATCGCCGGGCCAGGGCGGATGGCGTCAATCCCATAATTTCTGCAACTTTATCCACGGCGGCCCAAATGCCGGTATGAGTCATGTTTCCCTCCTGTGGTTTCTCATATTGGGAATAAAATCTAGAAACGCAGTGAATAATATCACAGCCCCCACCAACCGGTGTAGAAGTAAGAATTCCTAGGAAAAAATGGTCTGAAATAAAAACAGACACCGAAGTGCCTGTTTGTAAATGGTGAACTCCTTTCCAAAGAAAGGTTCTTATTAACACAAAGACACCGAATTCCAATCTGATACTGGGTGTTAATAATACTCACCTGATTATGATTATAGCGTTTCATGCCGTGATGTCAAATGATTTGATTTTATCCCCAGGTTGTAATAATGTGGTATTAGCAACCGGGGGTACATATGAAATATAAATTGGGTTTGGATTTGGGCAGCACTTCTTTGGGGTGGGCCGCGGTAAAATTAAATGATGCAGGTGCGGTGGAACAACTGTTGGATTTCGGGGTACGTATTTTCCCCGACGGCCGTGATGCCAAAACACATGCGCCAATTAATGTGGTGCGGCGTGCGGCGCGTACCATGCGGCGTCGTGGTGACCGTGTAAAACTGCGGAAAAAGCGTGTGTTGCAGTTAATTCGAAAATACGGTTTGGATTTTGATATTCGTTCCAACCCCATTTTGGAAAATCCGTATGAATTGCGTGTCCGGGCACTGGAACATCGTTTAAGTCCGTCTGAACTGGGGCGTGTGTTGTTTCATCTGGCCCTGCGCCGTGGGTTCAAAAGTAATCGCAAAGAAACCAAGGGTGAAAACGGCGGTAAGTTAAAGGCGGCCACAGATGCCTTGGCATCGACGGTCGGGGACGGTACGTTGGCCCAGTTCCAGGTTCAGACCAAAAAGTTCCGCTTTTCCAATCAGTTTGACGGAAATGTTATCAAAGACGGGGCACTGTATCCCACACGGGATATGTATTTGGATGAATTCCATCGTATTTGTGATGCCCAGGGATTGGATAAGGAAATGCGGGCCGCATTTGAAAACGCTATTTTCTTTCAGCGGCCCCTGATTCCCCCGGTGGTTGGTACATGTATTTTTGCCGCCGGGCAGCCGCGTGCGCACAAATTTGAACCCGTGTTCCAGCGGTGGCGTGCGTTGCAACAGTTAAACCAGTTGGCGATTTTGGATAATGGACAAAACGTAGCCTTGACGGATCAACAGCGGCAATGTCTGGTGGATATTTTGCTGTATAATTTTAACGGGGTAAAGCGCGACAGGGGCGGCCGTGTAAAAATTACGTTCGCGGAAATAAAAAAGCAGCTGGGGCTGTCCCGTACAGTGAAGTTTAACCTGGAATCAGAACAGCGCAAGGAATTGAATGTTGATTCAACTGGTTTCAGTTTTGCCGAAATTGGCGAACTGGATTTTTGGCGTTCTTTGACCGATGAACAACAATCCGATGTATTGAATAAAATCAATGACGACCAGACAGAAGATGCCGAATTGATTGAATATTTGGTGGCACATTACGGATTGTCTGCATCACGCGCGCGGGCAATAATTGATATCCCCCTGGAAGATGATGTTGCCAATGTGTCCGTGGTGGCGATGAAAAAAATGCTGCCGTTTTTAGAAGGGGGGCAATTATATCATCTGGCGGTACATTCGGCGGGGTATCATTATGGCGAACAAGATGTGCCATTAATGGATAAATTACCGTACTATGGTGATTTAGATGTGTTAAAGCCGTCATTAATGCCCGCGCGTGACGGTGCATACCGGACCATGAATGCAACGGTTCACATTGCCATGAATCAAATTCGGGTGGTTGTAAACGATTTGATTGAACGTTATGGTCGGCCATGCGCCATTAACATAGAATTGGGCCGTGATGTGCGTGCGGGTGCCAAAGAACGCGCCGAATTGGACAAACAGCAATCTGCCAACAAACGCAAGAATGACGCTATTCGGGCGGAACTGGCCGAAATCGGCATATTAAACCCATCCCGCGAAGATTTTCAAAAATATAAGTTATGGGAAAATTTGGCGCCCCAGCCCCAGAACCGCCGGTGTGTCTATACCGGCGAACCGATTACCAGTCTGGCCGCGCTGTTCAAAAGTGGGCGGTTTGAAATTGAACATATCTTGCCATTTGCCCAGACATTGGATGATTCTTTGGCAAACAAGACCATATCTGCCGTTGCCGCTAACCGGTTCAAAGGGAACCGCAGCCCGGCCGAAGCATTTGACGATCCGGCATCCCCATGGGCGTATGCAGATGTTTGGGCGCGTGCCCAAAATCTGCCCGATGGCAGTCGTTGGCGCTTTGACCGGGATGCCATGGAAAAATTCACACGGCACGGTGATTGTATTGCACGCGCATTAAATGATACCCGTTTTATGTCTGTGATGGCGGTTAACTATTTAAAACATATCTGTTCGGATAAAAACAAAGTCCGTGGATTGCCGGGGCGTTTGACTGCGATTTTTCGTGATATGTGGCACTTGGGTTGGTGGAAAAACCACGATGATGCGGACACATATCGCGCCAGTCATATCCATCATGCCATTGATGCGTTTGTGATTGCGTGTATGGGGGCGGGGAATTTACAAAAACTGGCCGAAAATGCCACGCATCTGGAAGATTTTCATGGAAAAACACTGAAAGAAAAACATCGTCAATTGTTTGCGGACATGTATCTGCCGTTCCCGGAATTTGATTACTATGATTTTCGGATGCGGTGCGAAGCATGTGTTATATCCTATCGCCCATCTGTAAAAGAACCGGCCGCATCGGATACTGTTGGATGTCTGCACGAAGATACGGCGTATAAGTTGGAAAAATTCGAAACCGGAACGCGGGCAACGATGTCACGCCGGATTGCCTTGCCAACCACGGCGGATGCGCGTGCCAAATTTAAGAAGGATTTTGATTCGCTGAACCCCAAAACATTGGAAATGTTTTTGGCCGAAACCGGGGTGGCAAACGATGCAAATGACATCGCAGACCAGTTCTTGAATTGGTGCCAGATGCGCGGAATTAAAAAAGTGCGTATGTTTAAGACCCGGGTGGATACGACGACTTATGTTCCGGTGTTTCGCAATCGCGGGGATAAAAATGCGTTTAACCGTGCGTGGACCGAATGGTATGCGGCCGCGGGTATCGCGCGGGGGATGACAGAACCAAAGGCTAAAAAAGCCCAGCAGGAAAAGGAAAGGCGTTTATTGGCGCTGTATCAAAATGCCGCCGCCCGTGCATACAAGTGGTTTGTCAGTGGAAATAATTTTTGTGCGGATATATTCGAAATTCGTTCTGATGACCGACGCTATCCCGCATTGGCCGGCCAGTGGCAATCTGAAATTATATCCAATTACTGTGCCACATTGAATAATGGCACGCCCATGTGGCGTTGCAAATATGCAACGGCCCGGCGGGTGATGCGGCTCAGAATCAATGATATGGTCATGGCGGAATTTTCGCGGGATAATGTGCCTTTGCTCAAAGGGTTGGAAGACGCGGTGCGTCATCAATTGGCCGTGCAAGACACAGATACAGTAAATATTATTTTCAGGGTAAAGAAAATCAGCAGCAATGGTGCAATATTTTTGCGACCGCATTATATTGCCAAAGAAGATGCTGATCCAAAAACATGGCAAGCCAATGCGACATCTTTGCAAAAGTACAAGGCCCGAAAAATACGCGTCAGCCCAACAGGAAAAGTTCTAGAATAATTGTAACTGATTGGGCCGCTGTGCCAGGATGGTTGGGGCGTCGGTTTTATCCAGATGGATTATGTCGCCAAACTGGGTGTCTGTAAAAAACAGGATGTTGACATCGCCGGTGCACGGATTATTCCGTTTGACGGCGCGGATGTATTTTTGTGAATTTTCGCGTGTTCCGGTAAAGCGCAGGTACACCGAATATTGGGCCATGGAAAATCCCAAATCTTGCAGACAATTGCGAAAACGCGACGCTGCGTGACGTTGTTGCTTGGTTTCGGTGGGCAAATCGAACATAACCATCATCCACATATATCTTAATCCATCAGTTCTGTATGACATTTTCAAAATCCAGATTATTCTTTTTTTCGGCCATCGAATTTACGAAATTCCAAATGTCGCGTTGCATGATATTTATCAATGGTGAAACCCCCGTGCGCGTTTTAATATCCATATCCAAAATGGCGGCCAATTCCCGCTTGTCATCTGGGGTAACAGCTTTTGTGGGGTTGTCAATGCCGTCAAATAAATTGTGTACAATCGTGTCAACAATCGGTCGGTATGGCTCCATCAGATCATCAACCAAACACATCGGGTTTAACTGATTGTGGTGTTGAATTCCATAAGATGGATTCAATCCAGATGCGATGACCAATCGGGCAACGGCCCCACGCAGAATTGCGTATCCATAATTCAGGAAACTGTTTATTCCGGGCTGTGTATGAATGCGCAGGAAATTCGACCCAAACAGGGATTGAAAATACAGACGCGCAGCAACACCTTCGATATTGCTTGTGTCACCGGATTGAACCATGGCTGGCATATGTTTTATATGATTGGGTTTGCCCAGCATGTCCAAAACGCGCGATTGATTGCGGATTTTCTCTTGGACAATGCGTTTCCATAATTGTTTGGCCAGTGGACGGGACGTGTTTATCTGGGATTGCTGGACTGCCATTTGGCGACCTTGGCCAATCAGCGGGGTCATAATTCCAATGGGATGATAATTGTTGCCGATGATAATCAGTGGAATGCCGTATTCGCACAACCCGGCCATTAAATTTTGTGTATAAATGACCGCACGGCCCGTGGTCATCACGGCGCAAATACTGTCCAGTGGAACTTCGCCCACTAACTCGCCGTGTCCTTTGATACACAGAAATCCACGTCGAATGGACAGTTCGCGATTATCTTGTGAAATTTCAATAATATTTGTTTGCATATATTTTATATAATACAAAAATATTGTTTGTCAATTGCAGGTAACGCAGAAACGGATCAAAAAAATGAAGTTACCGAATCAGTTTATGAATCAATGTCAGTGATTTTTTATTTCTGTATATATCAAAAAAATCCCGAAAATCCGGGATTTTTTCTATGATGTATTATATCAGATTGGAATTCGGTGTCTAGGTGCAACGTATTGTGGAAAACACGACAATGTAAAAATATTATATCAGATTGGAATTCGGTGTCTAGGTGCAACGGTATCGTCATTACAGAAGACATCAAGAGAATTATATCAGATTGGAATTCGGTGTCTAGGTGCAACCAATTCATCGTTTTCAATAGCAGTCCAAAGATTATATCAGATTGGAATTCGGTGTCTAGGTGCAACGGAATCAACGGACTGCCATTTACTTCTACGATTATATCAGATTGGAATTCGGTGTCTAGGTGCAACTTGAATTATCTTGCCAAACATAGAGATGAAATTATATCAGATTGGAATTCGGTGTCTAGGTGCAACTGCTGCGGGGACTGACGTTTGTGCATTCTAATTATATCAGATTGGAATTCGGTGTCTAGGTGCAACTTGCACGTTTCAATACCAATCGTCTTGCTTATTATATCAGATTGGAATTCGGTGTCTAGGTGCAACTCCGAGATATCATCTGGAAACTCTGCGTCTTATTATATCAGATTGGAATTCGGTGTCTAGGTGCAACTTTGAATGAAAACACAGAACAGATTGCAGAATTATATCAGATTGGAATTCGGTGTCTAGGTGCAACGGTAAATCCTCTATCACATTGTGTGTAGTTATTATATC
>OFFY01002782.1_pt1 | contig 11603 bp, 13 predicted proteins | sample 1521481 | NCBI WGS metagenome assembly OFFY01 (sample SAMEA3504117, study PRJEB24116) | mouse gut metagenome | biome: mouse gut; feature: mouse-associated habitat; material: faeces | place: Denmark | collected 2011
CGTCCAGGGAGACCGCGGGGTCAACCGGCTTTAGGATGTTGTCCAGGTATTCCTTTTCGGTAGTCAGGGATTTGGTGATGAATTCTTCGTTGAGCTGGTCTACCCGTTTTTCTATTTCGGTATATGCTGCTGTTGTATTTTGGACTTCGGGCAGAGATATTCCGTTTCTTTGGCAGAAGTCGGCCAGCATGCCGCTGTTTTTCAGGATGTCAAAAAAATCTATGGTGGGCCTGTATTGTTTTATGGGGGCAAGGTAGTCGCTTTTTGCGATGTATTTGTCTGAGGCTAACAGGGAATCTATGTATTTTTTTAAATCCAGGAGTTTTAGGACATTTTCGTTTTGGGAGAATGCGGGACTCTTTTTCGGTATTTTCATTTGTTTAATATAGCTTGATATTCTGTTGAAGAATCCCATGGTTTGTTTTCCCTTTTTTATTTATAGCGTTATTTTCTTAGACATTTCTGCTGCTCTTCCAGCAAACGCATCTTTTTCCATGATGCTTAAGCAGTCCATTGATAAAATGGCCAGCCCATCTAAACCGTTACTCCAAGCCCAGTTCCTTTTTCCAATCCTCGCCCGTCAACATCCTGATACTTGAATCTTCCGCATACAAATCAAATAGATTCTGATCCGGATGGAGGAAAACCCGGCCTCTGTCATTTGTAATAATTATGTATTCCCCACAGGATGCTTTCGCAATTGCCAACAGTTCACATTCTCCCATGTCTTTGTTCCTGAAGCTCGGTCTCTTTATATCCTCCCGGGTAATGTCCCCTCTCTGTATCAACATATTCAAATAGCCTGGGTCTCTCATCCAGCTATAGTATCTTTTTCTGATTTTCTTTAATTCCTGTGTTGCTCCATCAATATCCTCCAGCTTAATCAGCCTTATGACTTTCATTCCCCGTGCTCCCGTTGCCAAATTATGTACAGCGGTATATATTTCCTTGCTGGATATATCTTCATTCTCTCTGTAATAGCCAGGATCCAATTCATTTAAAATGGTCTGTGTAATCGTTATATCATTGCCACTGCGCTTACACAAATCAGCGACTCCATATATATTTGAATCGATGACATGGAGAAACACATTTGTATCCACCAGATAATACATTATACTACACCTATTCCATTTCTATATTTAATGGCTTCAGCAGTGGCTTTACTGATTTTTCCGCTCTCGATTAATTTATTGACCCTTTTTTCCAATTCAATATAAGCATCCCGCAGAACCTGATACTCCGGCAATGCTTCGTTTGGAATGTAAAAATCCTTCTCGAAATATTCTGAAATTCTACATCCTATAGCCTTCTCTATCTGTCCTTTTATCTGTTTGTACTGTGCCGCCTGCCTGCTTCTGTATAATATCTTTCTAAAAACCGCATCGAAGCTAAGGCAATACTTATGACATAATTTGTCTATATATACTGCTAATTCTTCTCTCTTATCAGCCTGCAAAAAACCTTTTTCCACTGCTTCAAAATAATCCTGCACAAAAAGCTTTTCGGGGTAGAGCAGTTCACCCGCGAACATATTCGCCTCCTGCTCTTTCGTGTCTTTAGACCATGTATAATTTGTGACATTATCAGAAATGCTTTGGCCATTGTGCAAGAGCCAATGTCCCAGTTCATGGGCCAAAGTAAAATTCTGGTGGCCAATAGGGCGTTTATAATTGATGCATATCAAGGACAAACCATTTTCTCCATATCCTATAAAACCTGACAGTTTTGAGATGTCTTCCCTGAACAAAAGAAGGCTAAACCTCTCTATGTATCTCTGGCTTTCAAGCAAAGAAAACAAATTGCCAGGAAAGTCTTCGATTTGAAAGAGTTCCCTGGCGTTATTCACTGCCCCAATCACGCTTTGTGTCATAAGATTCCCCCTATTTTACTTCTGACAAAATATCTGTCACAAAAGCAAAATCATTCATAAAATCCTGAAGCTTTGCTTTTACGTTCATCGACTTTTTATCGTCTAATCCTCGGTTCATGGATGCTGACAACAAATCCCTCTCACGCGCTTCTGAATCTGTAAAGAAATCCTCCTGACAGTGCAGTACGCTGCAGAGCAATGAAAAATCAAATTCTTCTATATTTTCCAATGAAATTTCATTATTGATAATCGCCGCAACTACATCCTCTTCTAAAAAGGTCTTGTCGGCTACTTCTTTTACTGTCAAGCCTAATAAATCCATTCTATCCTGTACTTCTTTTCCGATGTATAGCATGGCAATACCTTCCTTTCTATTTTGATGCAGTAATGTATTTTTTTACATTATATCATATTATTTGTAAATTGATACTGTTTTTACGCATTTTCTCCGAAAAAGCAAGCGGTTGGGGGAATCTGCCCTTCTCCACTTGTCCGCGGTGCTGCTGGCCTACCAGGGAATCGCTTATCATAAAGGGAACCTACGCCAAGATGGCCAGCTGCGTTAAGATTTTATCATAATTTTATCCTGCTGTTTCCTCCAGTCCTCTTCCAGCAGTCCGTAGAAGTACAGGTCTGCCCAGTTGCCGTGGTTATCCCTGGTCTGGCTCCGCTGTATGCCCTCGGGCCGCATTCCCAGTTTCTCCATCAGGCTGGCGGATTTTACGGCATCGATGGCTTCCGCAAAAATCTTGTGGGCTTTGCGTTCACGGAAAGCATGGTCAATCACGGCCCTACAGGCCTCAAAAGCATAGCCCTGCCGCCAGAAGCTGCGGTTAAAAATCCAGCCTATTTCATAGATGTCCTCTTCGTACTCGTTGAACAGGATATAGCCTATCATTTTATTTGTTTTTCTGTGAACCGCTGCTACAGCGCCTTTTCGGGCGATGCAGAAGGAAGAGAGGAAGCTCAGGGTCTTCCCGAGGTCGTAGGCCGGTTCACAGTTCTCCATGGTTTCTTCATCGCCGAAGATTTCATACAGGTCGGGGGCATCCTCCGGGGTGAAGCTGCGGATTGTCATTCGCGGGGTTTCTATGTGCATTTTTGCTCCTCACTATTTATGTTTGGCTGTCTGCGGCGGATTAATGTTGCTGCTCTTTTTCATAAACTTCAATTTGATATTTCTTCTGCCAGCAATCTTTTGAAATACCTCTGTCGCATACAGGGATTGTTCCTTAAGTGGCAGTGAGGGCAATTCGTCATTGGACTGTATCTGCTTTATCGCTTCTTTTATCACTGCACAGGAAGTTATGGAAGCAGACCAATCACTGGGCCTGCTTTCCATAACTCAGCAATTGCCTAATAGTGGCGCCAATACATGACGCTTACCTAGATAGCGGCCCTGACTTAGGACTTACTGTTGGCAGGCTTATCATAGCATGTTCCATTATAGCTGTCAATTTTCCTGGGAATTTTGCTGTGCTCCATGTTGCATTGTAAGAAATTTGTCAAGGCGCTGTTTCTGCTGGGGGGCAAGCCACTTATCAGCAGGTCATATGCTTTGGTCTCTTCTTTTTTGCTTTATGGTATTCCTCAGTCTGGTGGACTTTATCGATTATCCTGTTTTCTGTCTATGTGTTCTTTATACCCACTTTTTCCCATGCCCGAATCGAGACCTGGAAGTCGGGCAGGCGTCATGCCAACGCCAAAACCTGTTCTCCGGCTTCCGGGACAAACGCCAAATCGTCCAAGGCATAGCACAGAACCATACACATTCGTTATGTCCATCCCTCTCATCTTCTTCCAAAAATCTTAGCCAGCATCCCCTTTTTCTTCCTGGGCTTTCCCGCAGTATCCTGGGTGACAGGCATGTTTCTTTTGTCCTGTCCCTTGACCGGGGTTTCGCTGGGCGGGATGAGGGCGTTATCATATTCGTTTCCCCCATGGCCTGGCTGCTTCCCTCTGTTCCCGCTTAAATCCGGTTCGGCGTAGCTTTCTATCATCCCTTTGGTGACCGTCCTTGTGACGGCGTTCAGAAATGCCTTTCTGTCCGGCACTTCTATCTCATAGGATGTATTGTCCCTGGTGTTCCACAGAATCCCTTTTTGCAGGTTCATTGCAACCAGATAGCTGGCGCACTGGAGGAAATGTTCGTGGGTCAATGCGGATACGAATTTTAATTCGTATACCACGTCGTCCTTGACCACATCGGCAAATCCCTTCGCCGAAAATCGGATATTTTCATTGCCCTGCTCATAAAAGTCAATCTGGCACGCCACCTGTGCCGCTTCCTCTCTGTTCAACCGCGTCTTCAGCCGGGCTTTTATGAGAGCGCTCTGTTCTTTATCGACAAAGGGGGTGGACACTTGTGTGCGGTATCTCTTCTGCTTCGTTTCAAGGGAAACCAGAAATAAGATTTTCCGATCCAGGGAACTGTTCTGTATCTCTTTTGTATACAGTGCGTGGTATTCCGGATTCAGCAGCATCTTTAGCTTTATGGCCGCATCTATTTCGTAGTTGTCAAAATAAACTGCCTCCTGGTATATTCCGATACAGGGCGATAAATCTATCAGATCATCTGCGCTCTTTATCTGGATGGGCGAAAGGTCTGTGGGTACAAGCTGTCTGGTCTTTAGCTGTGCGAAGCACTTCTCCACATCTTCTTTGTATTTGAAGTCGAACATTTCGCTTATGTCCACATCCTCGAATTTATGGTTGGTTTCCAGAAATGTTGAGAGCGTTTTTTCGGACAGCATTGCCTCATCGGATTTTACGAAAATGATATGGTTTTTCCCTCTGCTGGCGGCGACGCAGAAGATATTCCGCAGAACCAGATAGGATTGCTGTGGTTTTGATATCCTTACGCCCCAATAGCTTTCCGTAAAGTCAAAGACAACGCAGATTTTCCTTTCCAGACCTTTGCTGCTGTCGTAGGTGGTAAAGATTGCGGAATCTTCTTTCGGCTCTGTCTTTCCCACGGAATCGTTATCGGAAATAGTGGCGTACACTGTCTTTTTGTTGAATTTCTGCGGATATGTTTCTTCCAGGAGATTTAATGTGTCGGCCATGGCGCCTGTCCTTGCCCCCAGGCATAGGATATCCCCGGGAGCCTGGCCTGCCAAAAACGCCAGGATATCTTTTTGCGGCATTTCTTCCACTGTGCATTGTGGGTTCACTCCCCTTATTTCTTTTTTCCACACCCTTCCGAGCATTGCTGCCAGGGCATGGGACAGGCGGAAGCATTGGGTAAACCGCAGTTTCAGATGTTCTTCCAGGAATTCTTTCATGAAGGATTCCACATTTAGGGTGGTCTTATCGTATATCTTCTGTTCCATGTCGCCCACTGCGATGATCTGCATAGCGGGATTGCTCTCTTTTATCAGCTGCAGCAGCCCTGCCAGTTCCTGTTCTACGTCCTGATATTCATCCATTATCAGGATATCGTATTTTTCGATGGGCGGTTTCTGTCGGATGAAGGTCTGTATGAGGTCGGATATTCCTGCGGATATGTTGTTTCTTTTTAGCGTTATGTAGGCAAATCCGTGGTAGTTTGTCACTGTGACGTTTCTTTTCCTGATTTTGGATTTTGCGTCCAGTTTCAGGAGTTTATTGTAGGTCAGGTATAAGACCTTTTTCGTGTCCGGCAGCTTATTGCACAGGTTTTGGATTGCGGTGGTCTTTCCGCTGCCGATGCAGGCGTCCACGAGGATATTTTTTCCTTGTAGGGCATGTTCTATGAAGGTCTGCTGCTCGGGGGACAGGGGGATGTTGGGGGGCGTGGGCATGGGGGATTCGCTCTCTTTCGTATTTTTTTCGGCGCTCGGAATGTATGTTGTAGCTGTCTTTGGAGGGGATTCATTGGGGTTAGGTAGGTGATATTGCGGTTTTCGGGCTTGTATTTTTGTGATTGCGGTTTCTGCTTTTATGGTAGGGGATTTCTGCATATCGGAAGGCGGTGTATATTGTGTCGAAAAAGCTTATTGGGTTTCCTATAGAAAATAGACTGCGATGAGTAATGGGCTGTCGTCAAGTTCACCACAGACTATGTTCCGCTTATGCTGAGAGGTCTTATCTTCTTGCGGCCTCTTTTGTTATTATATTTTTATGCCAATATTTATGTCACTTTTATAAAATGTTACTCTAAAAGATATGGATGTCGTCATTTTTCTACTTCTACATCATAGCTTATTTTCTTGTTTGCGTCAACATATTTTGCCATTGCCTACCCTGTCCATTCTTCTTTGGGTGGTGCCATCTTGGGGGAATGGGCTGGGGTTGTCTTGGATGGTATTATGATAAGGATATTAGGAGAGAGAGGAAATCTTTCATGCCTTGCTGATAAGCCAATTTTTCCCATATTGCCGCGCTCCATGTCATGCTGTCTATATAGTCATCAAGCCGCTGTTTCTGGTCTTCTGTCAGGTCTTTTGTCAACAGGTCATATGTTCTGGTCTCTTCTTCTTTTGCTTTATTATATTCCTCGTTCTGATGGACTTTTTCGGTTATCCTGCCTTCTGTAAGCGCCTGTGTTATGAGTTCTAGGACATCTTTTTCCACGTAATCATTCCTTTCGTTTTATCTTGCTTTAGACCATATAGTCTTTCAAGCCATGGTGGCAGGTCGATTTATACTCTAATTTGGCGACCTCATTTTTTGCTGCTGATGCATGATGTTCTTTATCTGCCTATGATCTGGGATAGTCTCTTGTTTGGCGGATATTCTGTCATGATGCAAGGGCTTCTATTGCCAGGAGTGACCATTCCTCTATATGTAACCTGGCACTATATAAGTATAGATACATTTGTAAGTATATGCAAGCAAAACTTTGCATCTCATAATATTTTTTGAAGAGGTGAGGGAATGGTCAGTTATAAGCCGCTATGGATGACTATGGAGAAGCAGGGGATTTCTACTTATACGCTTATAGAGCAGCATGGGATTAATCCCAGAACGATAAACAATCTGAAACACAATAGGGGAATTACTGTCTATACGTTGGAACGGCTTTGCAATATCCTTGGGTGTAAGCCGAATGATGTTTTAGAGTTTATTCCGGATAAAGAGGGCTGAAAGAAGACTGGTGGTGTTGAATGGTGTGGCTGTGGGGAATCTCCTTTCTTTCGTACTTTTATCTGCTCCCGGAATCTCCATGCCGTAGCTGTCTGAAAGTTGCCAGTTCTGAATCAAGCTCATCTATTGTTTTGTCTAAATAGGAATATCCTAATTCGTCGTAAATGTCGATTCATTCAGATTTTCTGATTCCTAAAATCTCTGCTGCCCGGCCGTGGGAGATGGTCTGGTTTCCGTCCCAGGGAATTTTCAAAGTGCCTGGCCTCTTTGACATCGCCGAATTCGCCTCCCAAAAAGGCCAGCATGAGCCCTTTTCTCACTCCTTTAGAACGGCCCGCAGCTCCGGTAGATAGAGCTTCCCCTCCCGGTAGCTCTTTTCCAGTTCCGCCTGGAACCTGTCCGGCTGCTCTTTCCTCAGTTTCCTGAGCCTGTCTACCTCTTCCTGATGGTGCCATCGGCTGTGGAAGTCCGAAGACCGAAAAGCATCATCCCTTGACCACGGGGATTCGCATTGAATCAGCTCTTGATTCTTCTCCACGAACTGGACAAGGTCTTCATACTCCTCTTTTACATATGGCAGCTCCTGCTCATCCCGCAGTCTCTCCAGCTCTGCTTTCAACTGCTCCATCAGGCTCTCTGCCATTTCCAAGTTCTGTTCAATCTTCCCCGGCAGCTCAAACATCCAATATTCCATCCGCCAACAATACCCCAACATGGGAATGGCTCCCATATAGTTTTTGAAAAACAGCTGATAGCTCTTCGTCCCGTTCAGGTTCCCTGAAACCTCAAGGCCATTCACGAAACGGATGACCCGGAAAAAGACAAGTCTATCGTACAAGTCACAGTAATTGCATCCGGCAATCAAATCCCGGGAGATTGCCGGATGCTCCGTTTCCTTCTGATACCGGGAAAAGTAGAAATCAAGGAACGCTTCCCACTGCTCCCCGCTGGCTCCGACAATTCCCATGGCTTGAAAGAGCGCCAGAAATCCGTTTATTCCAACTCGAAAAACCGTTTTATTGCCCTTCCCAAATCTCCCATGGTTCATATCATCCAAGTATTTCTTCCACGCCTGCTCCCTGGCTGCCCCCGTCTTCTGCAGGACATTCTGCCACAGTTCCCTGACGGCATTCTCCATATTCGTCAGCTCGGAGGTGCCGTTGGCCAAGACGTTCCAGACAATTCGGTCTATTTTCTCATTCTTTTCCTTCCTTTTCAGACTATGTATGGGCTCTGTAACAATCTCCTCCCACTGCCGCTCTACCTGTCCCACTTGCAGCTCATAATCCAACAGCAACAGAAGCGTCCATACCTCACGGTTCTCTGTCCTTTCCAGCAGCTCGCGGAAATGCAGGATTCTCTGTTCCCTTTCCTCCTGGCTCTCCTGCTGGGGCTTTCGGAATTTGGCCAAAATCTCTGACAGGGTATATTCCTGTTCATTCAGCACAAGCTTCAGGCTCTCCAGAGGGCTCTCGCCTATGCACAGCATCTCATAATAAGAATGGAAAAAGTGCTTCATCATGACCACATACATGACTGTCTTCACATTTTCCTTTCTGGACAATTCCTCGTTGGAAAGCAGGATCTCCTTCAGCTCCGACAGGAAAATCCGGACTTTGCGAATGGAAGCGGTTCCCCGGAAGTCCATCCGGAAATCCATATCGATTCCCAAAATACGTGCCGCTTTGAACTGTCCCGGTAATACAACACCTATCCCGGACACTTCATCCCGCTCCAGGGGCGTCTCTGCCATCTTCAAGTCTTCCCATTGATATTCCACTATCTTTTCATAGGAAATCTCCGTCAGGTTCACCGTATAGGGAATATATTTTTCCAGATAGTCCCGTTCAAAGCCCTTTTCTGTCAGCACTCGGCTGTCGTATTGAAACACCACATGGAGGTTTTCACAGGATATCTTCTCAGAGATGGCGAATATCTTCTGTATGGTGTCCTGCTGGAAAATCCGGTCAATATCTTCAAAATAAGCAAAACCTTCCGATTCAGCTTATCCAGTTCCCGGCGGAAGCCTTCATAGGAAGCTGAAAGGCCTGTGTCGCTGCCCACCACCAGCTCCCCCAGCAGACTGATCCACTCATTCTTCCCCAGCAGATTCTTCAGCTGGCGGGAATGCTCCGGATAGACGCGTTCCTGACGGAACAGCTTCTCCAGCTCTTCCACGAGAATCAGCTCCACTGCATCCAAGTCACAGGAAAGCAGGTCAATCTGGATGACTGCAAATCGCTCCCGCAACAGGGAATCCTCTTTCAGATGCTCCATCAGGAAAGATTTCCCCATTCCCCACCCAGCGTTGATGCCCAGGATTTCGAACTCCTGTATGTACTGCCGGATTCTCTCCATGTCATGCTTACGTTCTTCGTATAATCGGGGCTGTCCGGTGAGACGGCAGGGTTCCTTGGCCTTCTTACTACATAGTCCGGCGGCAATCAGGACTTCCAGGGCTCCCAGGGACAATAACGATATTTCCGGGAGGGTCATAGACCTGATGTGACTGCCTGTGAGGAGCTTGATCAGGACGAAGGCAATGGCGCTTCCCAGCGCAATCGTCAGGCTGTTCATGAGCCAGAACCTGTTCTTACGGTTCCCGTAGGACAGGAAGAGGGCAAGCCAGATGGCATCGAAAAAGAACAGGTATAGAAGGACGGATGGATCGAGGATGAGGGTCAGGATAGAGATAATCAGGATTGTGTAGGTGAGATTTTTCAGGGTTTTTATGGGGGAGTGGATAATTTGGTTCATGGGGATTCTCCTGTGTACTATCACTATCTATTTATACTTTTGTCTTTATCATTGATTCATGGCATCCTCTGGCAGCGACTCTAGCCGGATCTTACTTTCTTAGCCGATAAGGGGCTATACCGTCCATGAGCCTTAGCATGCCATAGAATGCAGACAATATCCGCAGATGCTCCTGCACATATTCATATAGTGACTTTTCAAATACCGCAGGGTTCCAGCGTATCGGGGTCTGTTTTCATTTTTGGGGCTGGTGAGAGGATAACTTTCATTTTGTTTCACTTGGTTTATTTGGGAGCATCTTTCCTTTCCCAATCTGCTATATGGTATTTTTTCAACAATGCCTTAGCATATTCCAGTCCATCCGGGGTAATGTAAACAGATTTACTTCTGGACGGATGATTTCCTGGCGTATGTAGTCCTTGTTGATGCCGCCATGGCCATAGCCCTTTGCAATGCTTGCGGCCAGCAGACGACGTTGGCGCTCATCCAATAGTTGGGGCATTGTCTTGAAAACCTGCTCAATGATGCTCAATGTTTTATCGTTATTATGTGCCATGAAAATGTCCTCCTGAATCACTAAACTCGTTCATGACATATATTAACATAGATTCCAAAAATATACAAATTATTTCACGACAGTTCCTAAGTCACTTCATCTTTTAAGCCTTCCGGAAAAGCGGCATGCACCCTCTGGCCTGTTGTCTGGTTCCTGAATTCCGGTGTATGGTACTCCACCACTTCCACATCCACATGCATTTTTACCAGCTGCTTGCGGACCGTATTTCCGGTTTCTTTGAAGTTTGGATCATCTCTATAGACAGCTGGCGCAGGGATGGCTATGGCCTCTGTTGGTTCCATGCGCTTACGCTCTTGATGGATGTGTCCCTTCTGGCCGCCTGGTTTTTGGCCGCTCTTCTCCCTTCCGTTTGGAATGGTCTTGTGGCCCGGGCTCTGGGAGGATGGTTTTGATGAATTCGTATGGTCCTTATTGATGCGCGCCGTTAATGCGGCTATTTTTTGTTCTGCTTCATAGAGGGCTGTTTTCAGTTCATATAATCCATGGTTCTTATCCCTCTTTTCATCACGCAGCTTTTCTAACGCGGCATCCCTCTGGCGTTCCACCTCAAGGACCCGCTGCTCAAGGCGCGCGATCTCTCTGCGCAGGGCAAATTTCCCTGCATTGGCGTCCCTGTAAACATCATCAAAGATCTCTGACCATTTTTTCCGGACGCTGACCGTCTGCGCGTGGGCCCGGCCAAGCTCATGTTCCAGCCTGCGGATCGTGGCATTCTGTTCCCGGAAAGCGGCTTTAAACTGTTCCTGCATACGAACATACTTCTCTCCGGATTCAAAAGAGAGCACTTTGTCTTCCGCAGCTTTGAGCCTTATTCTTAATGCGCCTGTATCAAAGGATCCAATGGACATAGGGGCCTCCTGGTCAATCATTTCTTAATTCTCTGATCTGTTTCTTTAATGATCCGATCAGTGTTTCCTGGGCTTCGCATTTTTTCAGGAGCTTTTCATACATTTTTCTGTAGTCTGTATCATCCAAAGCCTGGGTTTTGGGTTTTTTATTGCGCCCATCTGTTGGGACGATCTCCCCTGTCTCTGGATCGACCCGTCCAATAAGCTTTCTTTTTGCCCGGGCCATCTTTTTTTCAGGATCCCAGTAGGAATGGGATTCATATGCATAAGTGATACCGGAACGCTTGTCGTACTGTTTAATGATCGCCATTTTCTTTCTCCTCTTATATAGTTATGCATATATTATAACACATAACCACATTAAATGCAATAGGAAAATGCCAAAAAGTACTGAAAATTCAGCATTATTTGGCATTTATACGATCTGATTTATGTGGTTATGAAAATTCAAAAAATAGAAGATCTTAATCGGCTAGGCCGT
>OFFY01002787.1_pt1 | contig 11590 bp, 11 predicted proteins | sample 1521481 | NCBI WGS metagenome assembly OFFY01 (sample SAMEA3504117, study PRJEB24116) | mouse gut metagenome | biome: mouse gut; feature: mouse-associated habitat; material: faeces | place: Denmark | collected 2011
TCCACATCAGGTAGAGACGGCGGGGCGGGATATTGTTGGCGATACGCACCACCTTGGTGTTGTAGGGTGCGCCGCCCAGCGGGTAGGGGATGATGGACACCCCGTGGTTAGCGGCCACCAGACCATAGATAATCAAATCCTGAGCGGTCTCCATGGTGATATTGGGATGAATGGACAAGTTTTTAAAAATCTGGTCGGTGACGCCCCGGAGCTGACAGTTGGTATCGAAGGAGATGAAGTCCTCCCCGTCCAGCTCCCGCAGGTCGGCCTCCTCATACCGGGCCAGCCGGTGCCCCAGAGGGACCAGCAGGACAAGCTGGTGGTCCCCAATATAGGAGGAAGCCACCCGGGAGTCGTCCACCTCAGTGGCAAAAATCAGATCCACCCGACCGCCCAGCAGCTGTTCCCGCAGTTGGGCGTAAGTGGCCTCCTGATTGAATTGTAGGCGCACGTCCACCCGGTTGGTCTCTGACACATAGCGCACAATAATGTCCGGGGCGAACTGGGCCAGCGAAGGAAAGCCGGCCATGACCACCGTCCCTGTGTTGGGGTTGATGTAGTCGGACAGGGTGGCGATGCCGGTTTCCAGCGTCTCCAGCGTCTTCTGGACGTAGGGGAGGAACAGCTGGCCGTATTTGGTCAGCTCCACGTTGCGGCCCCGCTTGACGAAAAACTCCACATTCAGCTCGTCCTCAAGTTCCTGGATGGCGTGACTCAGGCTGGACTGACTGACGTAGAGTCTTTCCGCCGCCCGGGTGTAGTGCTCCAGTTCGGCAATCGCCTTGAAATAATACAGCTGCCGCAGATTCACGGGATCGCCCTCTTCCTCATTATTTTACATCTATTATCCATGATTTTGGTGAAATATGCAACAGTATTTTGAAAATTAGAGAGCTAGGAACCGGCGGCAAGCCGCTTGGTCTCCCAGGTGCTCAGGGCGACGTCCAGCGAGATGAGAAGCAGTCCGATGAAAAAGGCGGAGGTGAAGGTCTCACCCAGAATCAGGGCCCCCAGCAGGGCGGAAAAGGCGGGCTGGAGGGGGTAAAACAGGGAGCAGGTGCTGGCAGGGAGAAGGGAGAGGCACTTGGTCCAGGTAAACTGGGCCACGCCCGAACCGAAGACGCCCAGATACAAGATTACCAGCACCACCTTGGGGGAGAAGGACACGGGCTGAATGGCTGCGGAGAACAGTCCGGCGGGGATGTGGAAGATCAGTCCCACGGCCATGCCCCAGGTGGTAACCAGCACAGGGGGATATTTGGCGGTAAGCCGGCGCATGTACACCGAGGCGAAGCCCCAGGTTACCACGGAGAGAAGCACGGCCGCCATGCCCAGAATCTCACTTTGGCTGTCCGCGCCCCGGGTAATGACCACCGTGCCCGCCAGGGCCAGCACCAGGCAGAACAGCTTGACGGGGGTAATGTTCTCCTTCAGCAGCAGGGCGGCCAGAATGGTGACGGACACCGGATTCAGGGCGTTGATGAGAGAGGCCATGGTGGCCCCGGTGAGGGAGATGCCCAGCTGAATGAGAAAGAAAGTGGCAAAATAGCCCAGAATCCCCACCAGGACAAAAAATTTCCAGTCCTCTGGGGCAATGGGGATGCCCATGTGCTTGCGGGCCATGAGAAGCAGCGGGACCATGGCGGTGCAGCACCGCAGGCAGGCTACCAGAGAAGGGGGCAAGTCCTGGGCAATCATCTTGCCCCCCACGTAGACGCTGCCCCAGATGAAAAAGGTGAAAAACAGCAGCCCGAAGGCCTTCCGGTTTGATTCCATTGGCTTTTGTCTCCTTGTGAAAACCAGGGCCGGCGGCTTCGTCAGAGGCCGCCGGCCCAAAGTCAGGCTTGGTTATGAATCATATGTATGGGTCTGTCAGGCATTGGCCAGGGCATCCTGCAGGGTGGCGCCCAAACCGCCGATGGAGTCGTCGATGCTCTTGTACAGGTCCACCACGCCGGGCACGGCCAGCACCTCGTCATAGAACTCGGGGGCGTACTCGATGAGGGTCATGCCGCGGTTCTCCAGCTCGGCCTTGTTGTCGGCGTCGATGGTGGCCAGCTGGGCGCTGATCTCGGCCATGGCCTCGGTAACAGCCTGGTTCAGAGCCTGCTGATACAGGGGATCCAGGTCATGATAGGCGTCCTGGTTCATGATCATCATGTTGGCGTACAGGATGTGGTTGGTGAAGGCCAGGTACTTCTGGACCTCGTTGAGGTTGCTGCCCACGCAGGTGTCGGCGGCATTCTCCTGGGCGGCAATGTTGCCGGACTGGAGGGCGAAATAGACCTCATTCCAGGCCATGGGGGTGGGCTGAGCGCCGATAGCGGTCCAGAAAGCCATGTGGTTGGGGTTCTCCATGGTGCGGATCTGCAGATCCTTGAAGTCGGCAAGGGTCTTCAGATCCTTGTTGGCGGTGGTCAGGCGGTAGGTGGCGTTCTGGAGGATGCCCAGCAGCTCAAAGCCGCCGTTGTTAAACGCAGCGCCCAAGTCGGTCTTGAAGGCGGAGTCGCTGCCGTTGAGAACCTTGTCGATGGTGGTGCCGTCGTACTTGGCAAACACCATGGGCAGGTCGAACACGGCTACCTCGGGGACAAAGGAAACCACGGGGGCGGTCTGGCAGACCACCATTTGGATCTCGTTGGCCTTCATCTGGCGCAGGATGTCGGCGTCAGCGCCCAGCTCGCCGTTAGGGAAGTACTCGATGGTGAGCTGGCCGCCGGTAATCTCGTCCACCTTGGCGGAGACCAGCTCGCCGAAGAGCTGGCCGGCGGCGCCCTTGCCGGTGGAGTCAGCGCCAATCAGCTCCACCTTGGGCAGAGAGGAGTAATCGGCGTCAGAGGCGGCGGGAGTGGAAACGGCGGGGTTGGAAGTCGCGGGATTGGAGGCAGCGGGCTTGGAAGTGTTGCCGCCGCCGCAGGCGGCCAGGGAGAGAATCATGGTGCCGGCCAGGAGCATTGCGGTAATCTTTTTCATTTTGTTTCCTCCTTAAAATGATGGGTAGGGTTATATTTGTTCACTCCGCCCCTCCCCATTGGAAGGGGACAAGAGATCACGACGGGGTAATCAGCCGCTGGGGATGACACCGAACATGGACACCAGAACGGTGCTGATGGGAGCGACATAGGTGATCAGGAACAGGGCGATCATAAAGGCAATGATGAAGGGGACAGCCTTCTTGGCCACGGACATGGGGGGTTCTTCCGCCAGGTTTCCGGCCACGAACAGGTCCAGACCGAAGGGGGGAGTGGCCAGGCCAATGGACAGGCAACACACCAGAACAACGCCGAAGTGGACGGGGTCCACCCCCAGCTTTTCCACGGCGGGCAGCAGCACGGGGGCCAGGATGATGATGGCCGGGCCGGTGTCCATGACCATGCCCAGAATCAGGAAGATGACCACCAGAACGGTCATCACGGAGAAGGAGGAGTGGAAGTTGCTGGTGATAAAGTCCTCCACGACGCGGTTGGCCCGGGTGAGGGACAGCACGCGGCCGAAGGCGGTCGCGAAGGCCAGCACAAAGGCCAGGCCGCCGTATGTCTTGACGGAGGAGCACAGGAAGGGAATCAGGTCCTTGATCTTGATGGACTTATACACAAACAGAGAGACCAGAATGGCGTAGAACACGGAGATGCAGGCGGCCTCGGTGGGGGTAAACCAGCCGGTGTAGATGCCGCCAAGGATGATGATGGGACACAGAAGGGCGGGGAAGCTGTCGGCAAACAGCTTGCCGAAGCCCTGGGATTTCAGCTCGTTCATCTTGGCGTTGATGAGGGCCTTGTCCTCGCCCTTGGTGACACAGTAGAACACGGCGTAAGCCATGAGGAACACGCCGATCATGATGCCGGGGAGGATGCCTGCCAGGAACAGGTTGCCGGTGGACACCTCGGTGGCCAGGGAGTAGAGGACGAAGGGGATAGAGGGCGGGATGATGACGCCCAGCTCCACCAATTTGTTGTAATACTCAGTGATGGTCTGCTCCAGCTCGCTGTAGGCGGACAGGGTCTTGCCGATCAGCTGGCGGTTGTAGCCCAGGCTGACCAGGAAGGGGATGCACATGGAGCCGACGGCGGCGGTGGTGGCCGGGCCGGAGCCGGAGATGGCGCCGTAGAACAGGCAGGTGAGGATGACGGCGCAGGGGATGCCGCCGGGAATCCGGCCGGCGAAATAGGCGAAGAAATTAAACAGCTTCTTTGAGATGCCGCCCTCGGCCATGATGACGCCGCCCAGAATGAACAGGGGGACGGCCAGGATGGGCACGGAGTTGGCGCCGGAGAAGGTGTTGTTCAGCAGCTGGGTGATGTTGCCGCCCTTGTCCACCAGGAACATGGGGGCGATGGAGCCCAGAATCATGCTGATTCCGATGGGGATGGAAACAGCGATGCCAATCAGAAATACTACAAATACCAATACTGCCGCGGTTGCCATTACTTTACGCCTCCTTCCGCGTTCTTAGCGGTGGCGGCTTCTTCCGCCGCCTCCTGCATGGTCTGCTCCAGGGTGGTCAGCTCCTTTTCGCCAAAGTGCATCACGTGGATGACAAACATCTGGAACGCCCGGAACGTACCCAGGAGGAAGCCGATGAACATCATAATGTACACGATCCACATGGGCCACTGCATGGCGGCGGACGTCTCGCCGCTCTCCATGATGCTCTTGATCACGAAACAGGAGTGGTAGGTCATCAGGCCCATACAGGCCATGGTGATCAGGTCCACCAGAATGTTGATGGTCTTGCGCACCGCCTGGGGCATGGCGTCCAGCAGGACGCTGACCCGGAGCATGCTGCCCTTGCGGATGGTGTAGGGCAGGGAGAGAAACACCGTCCAGATCCACATAAAGCAGCAGAATTCGTTGGTCCAGGGCAGGGCCTTCAGAACGGGGACCTTTTTCCAAATTACCTGAATCAGGCTGACACAGGAAATCAGGATCAGGAAGATCACCAGGAAGATTTCCTCAAAGTGATCGTCCAGCCATTTGAGTGCTTTCATGTTGTACCTCCTCTTTCTTCTCTGTTCACCCCGGTGGGCCGTGCCCGCCGGGACAAAACGACATGTCGTTTTGAGACCCCCTCGTCACTGTTGCTCAGAGACAATTTGCAGCAGCTCCTGACGCATGGCCTCCACCGGGGCTTTCTTCCCGGTCCACAGCTCAATCTGGGCCGCGCCCTGATACAGGGACATGCCCAGGCCGTTGAGAACCTTGCAGCCCTTCTCCTCGGCATCCATAAGGAATTGGGTGCGGTCGGGGTTGTAGCAGGCGTCGAAGAAAAACTGGCTGGGCTGGATGTACTCTTTGGGCAGGGGACTTTCGCCGATATGCGCCCCCATGCCGATGCCGCTGGCGTTGAGAACCACGTTGCAGGCGGCCAGCTTGGAGAAATCGCCGTGGTGAACGAACTCGGCCACCGGGGCAAAGTTTTCGTTGATGTCAGACACCAGGGATTTGGCGCAGGGCTCGAAGAGATCGGTAATGTAGATCTTCCGGGCCCCGTGGTAGGCCAGGATGGAGCACATGGCCCGCCCGGCCCCGCCGCCGCCGAAGCAGAAGAATACGGACTGATCCACCTGCACGCCGCCCTCCTGGGTGAGAGAGGTGTAGAAGCCCACGCCGTCGGTGTTGTAGCCGATGAGTTTGCCCTCAGGTGTCTTTACCACAGTGTTGCTGGCCCCCATCTTCTGGCACAGGGGGTCCAGCTCATCCAGATACCGCAGCACCCGCACCTTGTTGGGCTTGGTCACCGCAAAGCCAGCAAAATTCATATATCGGATGCCGTTGACAATGTCGCCCAGATGCTCCTTGTCGGCCTCGGTATAGAAGTAGAGCATGTTCAGCCCGGCGGCCTCATACCCGGTGTTCTGCATTCGGGCGGCGAAGGACTGACTCAGCGGTGTGCCGATGAGGGTGATCATTTTGGTGTTGATATCGACCTTCATGTAATTAACCTCTTTTCTATGTGGATTTTTCATGCTATAATAGGCTGAAATGTCTGCCTCAGAGACGGCTGAACAGGGCCTTGGCCGTCTCCAGGCACCGGGCGGCGTGCCCGGCCCGACCGCGGCTCTCAATTTCCTTCAGGTTTGGCAGCTCCAGGGAACAGACATTTTCGGGCAGGGCCTTCAGGATACCCTCCAGGTCCACAACGCCCTCGCCGCAGTAGCTGCGACCGCCCCGGACGACCTCCACATCCTGCCGCCCGGCCATGTCTGCCGGCCAGTCACACAGGTGGATGACGCCGAACCGGCTGGGATCCACCGCCCGGATATCCTCCGGTGTGACGCCGGTCTTGTGGACATAGATCATATCCATGAGAATCTTCAGGTTGGGGGCGCCCACCTGGTCCTGAAGGGCGAGGGCCCCCTCCATGGAGGTGAGCTCAGACACGATGGGGAACTCCAGATTCAAAGTCAGGCCAAACTGAGAGGCCTGCTCGCAGAAAGCCCCGTACCTGTCCACCGCAAAGGAGAGGTCTTTGGTCCACACGCTGGTAAGCACCTGGGTGGCCCCCAGCTCCGCCCCCTTTTCAAAGGCGGGGCGGTAGTCAGCGGGCAGGTCCTCCCGGATACGGAGCAGCTCAATGTCAAAGAGTTTCATGCCGCAGTCCTTCAGTGTCTGCCGCACCTTCTCCATCAGGGCCGGGTCGCTCTCCAGGTGTACCTGGGGCTCCCCCTCCTGCCCCATGGGGATGGTGCGCAGACTGACAAAGTCGTAGTCGGCCTGCCGGGCAATTTTGATCTGCTCCACCGGGTCGATCCCTGGAGTGGTGAGATAGGCCAGGGAAAACTGTCTGGGCATTTCGCATTTCCTCCTGTTCCGATTGGGTGCGGGACATTGGTGATATAACCAATATCTCCGTGTTGTTGACTCAATTTTATATTCGAACTCCCCTGCCAGTCCATTACTAAAACTTCATAGACCAATCGATTTTCTGCATGAATTGACGGAGAAAAAAGGTCTCTCCGTCACAATGTCCAAATTGAGCCCGCCGTTTTTAGACGAAGTCGCCAACAAGAAGCCACAGAAACCCTCAAATCCATTGAAAAAAACTTCAAAAAAGGCCGGTTTCATTGAGACTCTTTATTGCGTCATTGAAATTTTGTATTGGAAACCCATGAACGGTTCCGATATGATTTAGCCATAAAATCTGTGGGATGATGTTTTTTCCACATAAATATTAAAGGATGTTTGAATGGAGGAAGGAAATCTATGGGTGAATTTAGAGGAAGCAAAAACTATGTGGCCTCAGAGGAGCTGCTCCGGGCGGCCAACATCGCCATGGTGCTGCAGAAGCCCCTGCTGATTAAGGGGGAACCAGGCACCGGAAAAACCATGCTGGCGGAGGCCATTGCCCAGGCGCTGGGCAAAGAACTGATCATCTGGAACATTAAGTCTACCACCAAAGCCCAGGACGGCCTCTATGTCTACGATGTGGTCCAGCGCCTCTACGACAGCCAGTTTGGCGGCCAGGGCGTGGATGACATTGAGAAGTATGTGCGTCTGGGCAAGCTGGGAGAGGCATTTACCAGCCAGGAACAGGTGATTCTTCTGATTGACGAAATCGACAAGGCGGACTTGGAGTTTCCCAACGATCTGCTTTGGGAGCTGGACCGGATGGAGTTCCATATTCCGGAAACGGGCCGCACGGTGAAGGCCAACCACCGGCCGGTGGTCATCATTACCTCCAACGCGGAGAAAGAGTTGCCAGACGCATTCCTGCGCCGGTGCGTCTTCCACTATATCGAGTTCCCAGACAAGGAGCTGATGGCGGAAATTGTCCGGGTCCACTACCCGGACATCAACGAAAAGCTGCTTACCCAGGTGCTGGAGGCCTTTTACAAGATCAGAAGCCTGCCTCAGATTAAAAAGAAGCCCTCCACCAGCGAGATCATCGACTGGATTCAGGCCCTTCAGCATGGAGGTGTGGATGTGGGGCGCATTGTGAAGGAAGTGCCCTATCTGGGAGTGCTGCTGAAGAAAAACGAGGATATCGACATGCTGCGGCGGCAGTGGCGGTGAGACATGTTTGAGGATTTTCTCTACCTGTTGCGGCAAAACGGCCTGAGGGTGTCTCTCACCGAGTGGATGGCCCTGATCCAGGCCCTGGACAAGAACCTCCACCAGGCCAGCTTCACGGGCTTCTACCACCTGTGCCGCTGTCTGCTGGTGAAGAGCGAAGCGGATTTCGACGCCTTTGACCGGGCATTTCTGGAGTACTTTAAGGATGTACCCTTTCAGCAGGAGCTGTCCGGGGAGCTGCTGGACTGGCTGGACAGGCCCAACGCCCCCATGGGGGAGTACGACCAGCAGCAGGCTGAGATCAACGAAACGTTGTCCCCCCTGGAGATTGAGACGATGTTTCAGGAGAGAAAGCACGAGCAGCGGGAGCAGCACAACTGCGGCAGCTACTGGGTGGGCACTCACGGTATGTCCATCTTCGGCAATATGGGTATGTCGCCGGTGGGCATCCAGGCGGGAGGACAGTCTGTGGGCCGCCGGGCCTTCCGGGTGGCGGGGGAGAGGCGCTTTCGGGACTTCCGCCAGGACAACACCCTGGATACCCGGCAGCTCCAGGTGGCCCTGCGCCGCCTGCGGCAGTTCTCCGGCCTGGTGGACCTGCCCCCTACACAGTTCGATGTGGAGAGAACCATCCGGGACACCGCCGACAGCGCCGGACAGCTGAAGGTGCGCTACAAAAGGCCCCGGCAGAACACGGTAAAGGTTCTTCTTCTGATGGATTCCGGGGGGTCCATGGATCACTACGCCCAGCTGTGCTCCGCCCTGTTCCAGGCCGTGACCCGGGCGGGCCATTTCAAAGACTTGAAAATTTTCTACTTTCATAACTGCCCCTACACCCGGCTGTATCGGGACCCCACCCTGAATCCCAACAATGCCAGCCAGGTGAGCCGGGTACTGTCCAACCTGTCTCCGGAGTACAAGCTGATTTTTGTGGGGGACGCGCAGATGTCCCCGCACGAGATTTTTGATCCCTTCCCCAGCCAGAGGGAGGGGGAGCCGACCAGCGGTCTGGACTGCCTGCGCCGTCTGCGGGACTATTATCGAAGGGCTGTCTGGCTGAACCCAAGCGACCGCCCGGAGTGGGGCGGCGAGTGGACGGAGAGCTACGACGCCATTCAGGGACTGTTCCCCATGTTCCCTCTCACTGTGGAAGGGATTGAGTCGGGAATGAAAAAGCTGCTGGCACGATAAAAACGCCGTTTGGCTGCGGCGCAGGCGGCGCGGGTGGGGCGAAGCGGAGGCGCTTCAAGCCATGGTGAAATGATAAAAGTCGACCGCGAAGGAGAAACTGCTATGAAAATCATCGACGCCCACCTCCACCTCTTTCCCCCCTCTCCCGACACTGACGCCATGGCGGAGGGGGTGGGCCACCGAAACTCCACCGCCCACCTGCGCCAGGTATATGGGGAGCTGGGCATGGTCCACGGCGTAGTTATGGGCAACCGAAGCCTGGAGCCCGCCTACCACGACTACCCAGCCGACCTGTTCCATTACTGCATCGGGCTGGACAGTGTTCTCATGGGCCGGGGAGAGAAGGCTGCCCCCGGCTTTGTGGACCGGGTGGAGGAAAATTTAAAGCGGGAGAGCTGCTGCGGAGTGAAGCTTTACCCGGGCTACAACAAAATCTGGCTGTCCGACTCCATCTATGAGCCGGTGTACCAGCTGGCCGCACGATACGACAAGCCGGTGGCTGTCCACATGGGGCTTACCGCCTTTCCCAGGGCTCACCTGAAATATGCCCACCCCCTCGCCCTGGACGAGGTGGCGGCGGACCACAAGCGTACCCGCTTTGTCATGTGCCACTTTGGCAACCCATTTTTGGAGAGCGCCGCGGCGGTGGTGGAGAAAAATCCCAACGTGGCCGCCGACCTGTCCGGCCTGCTGGAGGGAAGGGTGGATATCGACCGCTACTTCCAGGAACAGTCCGGCTACGCCGGGCTGCTCACCACCTGGCTTACCGCCATCGGACAGTGGGACGACATCCTGTACGGTACCGACTGGCCCATTGTAAACCTGGGCGAGTACATCCGATTTATTCAGCGGCTGGTCCCGGAACAGCATTGGGAGAAGGTGTTCTTCCAAAACGCAAATCGAATTTACGGGCTTGGACTGTGAAAACACTCCCCTGAGACGCCGAGGCGTCCCGGGGGAGTGCTTATTTTTCGTCGGATTCTATTTTGATTCGCGGCAGCGCGTATTCAAGCATCAGACCAATAATTTCATTGCGGCTGCGTCCAGAACATTTTACAATTTCTTCTATGCCTAAAAGAGTTTGCTCCTTGACTCGAACAGAAAAGGTGCGGTATCCATCGTCACCTCTTACTTTAATTCTCAACAGGTCATTTTCCACTGTGCGTCCTCCTTTCTCAACGAACATATTTTATCCTTGCAAATACGCAAAATATATGTTATGATATAATACATGTTATAACCATGTTTAAATGGAGGGATTAAATGGACACAAAAGAAAACTATATTATTCACAAAGCACTTTATGAGACAGCAGGAAAATATATAGACTTAAAAGCTGTAAGCGCACAACAGCAGCAGAACATCATCCAGCAAACCATGGAGAAGTTGGCCATTCAAACACTGGAAGCCATCCGCAGCGTATTGGAAGACCGGTCCTGCGACGACCCGGAATGCTTTGAGCGGGTGGATGCTCTGGTCAAGTTGTTCTTTCAAAAGCTGGAAGTCAACATTGACCGACACAATGAGTTAGAATGAATACAAAAAAGACGGCGTTTTTGTGAAAAAAACGCTGTCTTTTTTTGTTCGCTTATGGTATGATGGTCCACGAATATTTTGACCACCGAAAGGAGAATTGATAACGCTATGATTACTGTCACCGACCTGAGTCTGAACTACAGCGGCACCCCGCTGTTTTCCCATGTGGATTTGCAGTTTCTCCGGGGCAACTGCTACGGCATCATCGGCGCCAACGGCGCCGGCAAGTCCACGTTTCTGAAGATCCTGTCCGGTGAGCTGGACTCAACCTCCGGACAGGTGTCCATTCTGCCCAACATCCGCATGTCGGTGCTGAAGCAGGATCAAAACGCCTACGACGCCTACAACGTGATGGACACTGTTATCATGGGCAACCAGCGGCTGTACGACATTGGCAAGCAGAAGGAGGCCCTCTACGCCAAGGAGGAGATGACCGACGAGGACGGGCTGCTGGCCTGCCAGCTGGAGGAGGAGTACGCCGAGCTGGGGGGCTGGGAGGCGGAATCGGATGCCAGCCGCATCCTCCAGGGCCTTGGCGTGGGCACCGAGTACCACTGCAGCGATATGGCCACCCTGGACCCCCGCCTGAAGGTGAAGGTCCTTCTGGCCCAGGCGCTGTTCGGAAATCCCGACCTGCTGATGATGGACGAGCCCACCAACAACCTGGACATCGACGCCGTGAACTGGCTGGAGGACTTTCTGCTGGACTTCGAGGGCACGGTGATTGTGGTGTCCCACGACCGCCACTTCCTGAACACCGTGTGTACCCACATCGTGGACATCGACTACGGAAAGATCAAGATGTACGTGGGCAACTACGACTTCTGGTACGAGTCCTCCCAGCTGGTGC
>OFFY01002788.1_pt1 | contig 11581 bp, 9 predicted proteins | sample 1521481 | NCBI WGS metagenome assembly OFFY01 (sample SAMEA3504117, study PRJEB24116) | mouse gut metagenome | biome: mouse gut; feature: mouse-associated habitat; material: faeces | place: Denmark | collected 2011
TATATGGCTCAGATCGTGGCCCACACCGCCGCGGCGTTTCATCAGTTGCACCTGTTCCTCATCAATTCGGATCACACCTCCGTAAGAATCCGGATCGCCGTCGAGGCCGATTACAAAACAGTTGCTCAACGAGCCTACCTGAAAGTCATTGCCTATTCCGGTCATCGGACTACCCTGAGGCACTATGTAGCGGAAGTCTTTCAGGAGTCCCATAATTTCCTCGATTGACATCGGGTTGGGATACTTTTTCTCTATGCGCACTATCTCCGATGCTATGCGCATGTGCATGTCGTCGGGTGTGCGTTCATACAGATTGCCGAAGCTGTCCTTCAGCGCGTATTTGCTTACCCACACTCTTGCGGCCAGATCATCGCCGTCGAAGTAGCGTAGCGAGGCTTCGAATGCCTCATCGTAGGTGTAAGTTTTCATCTGGAATCAGATTGCGTATATATTTTATGGTGTAATAATCAAATGTTACGAAGCACAAATTTACGGAAAAGAATAGAATAACAAGCACGCTGTGCGGAAAATGAATTAAAAAGTTTTTTACATTCTTATGGATGTGTTGAAGAATGAACTAATTAGAGAATTACTCATTATAAATTATGGCGAGGCGATAATATATTCACCCGTCATAACGTTAATCATTTAGTTCACTTGCTTATATTTCAGCTATTTGTGTGATTATGGGTTTTGATATAGATACTATATTGTTAAATATATGTGGTATAGTGTTTGGCATAATGATACAAAAATATATACATCAAAAGCATAATATAAACATTTTAAGTATAAATAACAATTAAATTTGAATGAAAATAAAAAAGGAGCGAATATTCGCTCTTTATTTTTATATAAAATCCGTGCATTTGTATTCGATATTGTTTTCCATGCGTTACCTTTATTATTGACTCCGATTAAGCTACCTTGCGGCACACAAGAGTGCTTACTTAGTGCTGCTGCCTTCCGACCCTGACACGGTTCATAAGTTCCTGTTGCACAAGACTCAATTTTCAACACCAACGCAAAAGGGCAGTCCATACAAAACAGATACCTCCAACAAACATCGTCCCCACTATAGCGGATTGTGGGTTACAAGACACCGCTAACGCCCCAACTAGCACGGAAATTTTGACGATATTATAAATACTGCTTATTAGTATACCCTATATGATTACCATTTGTCAATGACATTATTTTAAAATAGCATGATTATCAAGAGTATTTAAAATATAATTTTTATGAATTTTATCGTAAACATATTGCTATAAAAATAGTATGCTAAATAGGTGATATTTTATACACTTTTCTAAAAATTTAAAAAAATGTTGATAATATCTAAAAAAGATTGTATAATAATAATCGTATAAAAAAAAGAGCTTAAAAAAAGAAACGTCGAGGGGGGTTTCTGACGATTGGCAGGAATGGAGGCATTTTTTTTACAGCAGTATTAGCCTACCCCTGTTATTTTTTTGTTTTATATTTTTTCAAAAACATTTTGCAGGTGGCTTTGGCTATCTGTTTTTTGTATATCAAAAAATAGGTTACTGTAAAAGTTCTAAAAACAGAGGAGGAATTATATGATTTACATTGTAATATTTGCGATATATATATCAATTATGATAGCGATTGGTATGTATTTCTCAAATAAAAATGAAAATATGTCAGATTATATTTTAGGTGGACGTTCTTTAAATGTTTGGGTAGCATCATTAAGTGCACAAGCATCTGATATGAGTGGTTGGCTTTTAACTGGATTACCAGGGCTTGCTTATCTTTCTGCAGCAGGAACACAGGAGGCAATTTGGACAGCATTAGGACTGGCTTTAGGCACATACTGTAACTGGAAAATTATTGCAAAAAGATTACGTCAATATACAGAAATTGCAGGAAATGCATTAACAATGCCAGACTATTTTGAGCAAAGATTTCGTGATACTTCCAGAACACTGCGTATTATTACAGCATTGTTTATACTGGTATTCTTTTTAGTATATACGTCTTCTGCTTTTGTTACAGCAGCAAAGCTATTTCAAACTGTTTTCGGTATTCCTTATTTAACAGGACTTTTAGTAGGTGCAGTAATTGTTGTACTTTATACTTGTTTAGGCGGATTTAAAGCAGTTTGCTGGACAGACTTATTTCAAGGACTTTTAATGTTTTTTGCAATTATCATTATACCGATTGCTGCTGTAAAATCCATAGGTGATTTGGATACTACTATGAATATTGTAAAACAAAGTCATGAAGGACTTTTAGATATTATACCAAATGGCGAAAATATTTCTTGGTTTGTTGTAATTGCTGGTATTGGCTGGGGTGCAGGCTATTTTGGACAACCTCATATATTGGCAAGATTTATGGCAATTAGAAGTTCTAAAGAAGTTGCACCAGCACGTTTCATTGCTATGGTATGGGTTATTATTTCTCTTGCATCTGCAATATTAGTTGGTATTTTTGGTATTGCTTATTTGAATCCTCCATTGGCAGAAGGCGCTCATGAAACAGTATTTATGACAATGGCTATGCGTCTTTTCCACCCTATTATTGCAGCATTACTTCTTTCTGCTATATTAGCAGCAACAATGAGTACAGCAGATTCTCAGCTTTTAGTAACAGCTTCTTCTATTTCAGAAGATATTTATAAGGCGTTTATAAAGCCTTCTGCAACAGATGCAGAACTTTTGAGATTAAGTAAAATTACAGTTGTAATCATTGCTGTGATTGCTGTTATAATTGGTTTAGACCCTAATAGTAGTATATTTGGATTAGTTAGTTATGCTTGGGCTGGTTTTGGCTCTGCATTTGGACCTACTGTATTGCTTTCACTTTATTGGAGGCGTATGACAAGAAAAGGCGCGATTGCTGGCGTCATAACTGGTGGTATTGTTGCCATAGTTTGGGGATTATTAAGTGGAGGCATATTTGAATTGTATGAAATTATACCAGGTATGTTAAGCTCTATGTTAGCCATTGTAATATTTAGTTTAATGGATAACCCACCATCAAAAAATATGACAGATGAATTTGATTCTTTAAAAAATTCTCATATATAATGTAATAATATAGAACCTCGAGAAATTTTATTTTTCGAGGTTTTATATTATTAGAAATAGACAATACTATATTAAAAAATAGTCGCTTTTATATTTTGTGTTGATGGATAACGCTTTAGGTGATTTTACCAATTTACAGATTGTATTATGTTGACAGAAATGATATAATCAAATGGGTAACTGGAGATTTATGAAGGAAATAATGGCAATGGAATATATACAAGTGACAAAAGAAAATATTGATAAAGAACATATTTGCTGTGCGATATCGAATAACAAAGATATACAAGTTTTATCTAAAAAAGATTGGATGAAGCAGTGTTTTGATGATGGACTTGTTTTTTTAAAAAGTACAGAGAGAGGAAAATGTTTTATTGAGTATATTCCAGCAGAAAATGCATGGATTCCTATTATTGCGAAAAACTATATGTATATAGATTGCTTTTGGGTATCAGGTTCATTCAAAGGGCATGGATACGCAAATGATTTATTAAATCAATGCATAGAAGATTCTAAGAAAAAAGGAAAATCGGGGCTTTGTATTCTTTCCTCTGCAAAGAAAAAACCATTTTTATCTGACCCCCAATATTTATTACATAAAGGATTTAAAGTTGCTGATGTATCAGATGTGGGAATCAATTTAATGTATCTTTCTTTTCATGAAAAGGCAATGACTCCGCAATTTACAGAATCAGCAAGGTATCCACATATTGAAGAAAATGGCTATGTTTTATATTATACAAGTCAGTGCCCTTTTAATGGCAAATATGTGCCTATTATTGAACAGACTGCTTTGAAGAACAATATTCCATTTAAAGCAATTCATATTGAAACAAAAGAACAAGCGCAGGCTGCACCAAGTCCGTGTACATCTTACGCAATGTTTTATAATGGAAAATTTCTTACAAATGAACAGTTTAACGATAAGAGATTTTTAAAAATGGTACAACAAAAATAAAAAATTTCTTGTTTATTAGGCAGTTATCTACGATGGATGACTGCCTACATAGTTATTTTGACGAAGGATTTGGAAATAAAACTTTTATCAATGTGAAAAATAAAAGTGATAAAAATATAACTACTACTAATAATAAGGGGATTTTTATGATTACAATTATATCAGAAAATATAATAGAAGAACAAAAACAACAGGAATTTATTACGATTGTAAAGCAAATGATAGAAAAAAGCAGAAAAGAAGATGGTTGTATTTCTTATACACTTCATCAAAATACACAAAACCCTCTTTATTACTGTATTATAGAACAATGGGAAAATGAACAGGCTATATCGCAACATAATAATACAGAGCATTTTAAAACACTTGTACCACAAATGAAAAAATGTAGAATAGAACAAAAACAAGCAAATCATTTTTGTATAATGGATATATAAGAAAGGTAAGCATATGAAAAATTTATTAGTAGCACAATCAGGCGGACCAACTGCGGCAATCAATGCCACACTTTGTGGTGTAATAGAAAAAGCAATGATAAATACAGCAATAGAAAAAATATATGGTGCTCGTAATGGTGTGTTGGGTATATTATCAGAAAAATTGATTGAATTAAAACCAGCACTTTTTAATACAACATCATTACAGCTTCTTTGCCAAACTCCTTCCTCTGCATTGGGTTCTTGTCGTATGAAATTGTCAGATTGGAAGGAAAATAGTTTAGAATATGAAAAAATTATATCTGTGTTAAAAAAGTATAATATAGGTTATTTTGTGTATATAGGTGGTAATGATTCTATGGATACCGTAGAAAAGTTATCTTCCTATTGTAAAGCAAAAAATATTACAGATATTAAAATTATTGGCGCACCCAAAACAATAGACAATGATTTATGTGAAACAGACCATTCTCCTGGTTTTGGCTCTGCTGCAAAATATATTGCTACTACATTCACAGAAATCGCTTGTGACTGTCATGTTTATGCTATGCCTTCTGTGAGTATTGTAGAAGTAATGGGGAGAGATACAGGCTGGCTGACGGCTTCATCTGCATTAGCAAGATGTAATGGTCACGCTTCACCAGATTTAATTTATGTTTCTGAAATTCCTTTTGATATAGAGCAATTTTTAGAAGATTTACAATATAAACTTTCTGAGAGAATGGCTGTTGTAGTTGCTATTAGTGAAGGATTAAAAAATGAAGAAGGATATTATATTGCAGATGCTATGCAAAATCAGCAAACAGATGATTTTGGACATAAAATATTAGCTGGTACAGGACGATTTTTAGAGGAAATTGTACGTCATGAAATAGGTTGTAAGGTACGTAGTATAGAATTAAATGTTATGCAAAGATGTGCATCTCATATTGCAAGTGCTTGTGATATTTATGAGGCACGACTTTTGGGCAATGCTGCTGCTGATAGAGTAATAAATGGTTTTTCTGGTGAAATGGCGTGTATTAAGCGTACAAGTAATAAACCTTATCAAATAGAAGTTGTATTTTCGCCTATTAGTAAAATTGCAAATCGTGTAAAATTTGTTCCAAGGGAATGGATTACAGAACAGGGTAATGATGTGACGCAAGAATTGATTGACTATGTAATGCCTCTTGTACAGGGAGAGATGCCTGTTACATATCATAATGGTATTCCTGTTCATTTTAAATTATAAATATTGTTAGGAGAGATAGTATGTTATTAAAAAAAATAATTTGTTTTACAATGGCTATGGCACTATTTTCTGTTAGTGTCTGTGCTTCCCCTAAGCTACCTACTGATACAGAGTTTGGCTATCTATCTATTTCAAAATGTAGTGGAAGAACAGAAAAAATAATATCAAATTCCTTTTCAAATTATGGAAATGTTGTAACATCTTATATGTATGTTAATGATGATAATACATTTGGTGTTGTTGATTTTAGTAACAATGCTATCAATGTGGATACATATAATAGTCAAACATATGAATTAATAAAAAGTAAAAAAATAGATATGGAATTGCCTCTTTTTGGTGGAGTATACTGTGGAAGTAAATACAATTTTATTGTATTTGGACAAAATAACACTTCTGAAAATAATAATACTGTTACTTTTAAAACAGTAAAATATTCTAAAGACTGGGAAAAAGTTGGAGCAACAGATTATAGTAATAATAATACTACAAAACCATTTGAAGCAGGTTCATTAAGAATGGTAGAATATAATAATTATTTATATGTACGTTCTTGTCATCAAATGTATCAATCACGTGATGGACTGAATCATCAAGCAAATATTACATATAGTGTAGATATTGAAAAAATGGAAATTGCTGACCAATTTAGTAAAGTAATGAATGATGAATATGGATATGTTAGCCATTCTTTTGACCAATATGTTGCAATGGATGATGGTAAATTAGTAACATTAGATTTAGGAGATGCTTATCCTCGCTCTGTTGTATTGATAAAATATAATGATTCATTAAATAATGGAAAATTTACTACTTCAAGTGGACATTGTACTGTAGTAGATATGCTTGAAATTTCAGGACAAATAGGGGATAATTATACAGGCGTTACAATAGGTGGTTTTGAAGTTTCTCAAAACAATTATATTGCTGCTGTTAGTACCATTGACCAAAAAAATATATCTTCTGCTAGAGATGTTATGCTTTTGATAGTAAATAAAAAAGATACTTCAAAAGTAAAACAAATAAATATTACAAATTATGTAAGTGCTAAAAAGGGAACTTCTGCAAGTAAACCTTATATTGTAAAACTCCCAGATGGAAACTATAAGCTTATTTGGCAGACGTTTTCAGATGAAGGTGGATTTTATGGTGTGCAACAGGTTACAGTAGATGAAAACGGAAAAATGTTAACAGACATCACAACACTTGGCTCTGCAAGACTTTCTCCTGATTGTCAGCCTATTTGTATTGATAATAAAATTGTATGGTATACAGATACTATTTCTCAAACGACTGGGCTAGAAAGAAATTTTTATAAATTAGATTAATAACTAAATGAAAAATGCAAAAAAAAGAAGTAGTTAAACAAACATTTAAAACATTGAAAGCGTTGCTTTCAAACTTTCACTTTTATGGAAAACTTCGTTTTCCTGATAACAAACAGAAATAAAAATTATTTTTAGAACTATTCTTTTAGATACTCCCAAAAAAATAAGCAAAGCAATGATATGCTTTGCTTATTTTTTATTTATCTCACAACATACACAGTAATGTTTTTGATACCCCAATTTAATGCTTCGGCTCTGGTTTCATAGCACAAGTCAATTTTATTGCCTTTAATTGCACCACCTGTATCGGCTGCAACGCCATAACCATAACCTGGTATATACAATTTTGTACCAAATGGTATTACCTTAGGGTCTACCGCAATCGTTCCCCTAGACGCCTTTGTACCCGTATAAGTAATTCCTGTACATCCTGGGTCACCAGGAGTATAACCTGTTGCTACCACATTTAAAGAATTGTTCCCTGCTGCTGAAACAGTAACATTTGCTGGCTCTTTTTTCAATTCTACGATAGGAAGTTCCTCCTTTTTTGTACCTCTTTCAATAATTTTATTCTTTGCCTCTTTTGTTACCAATTCTCCTACAACTTCAGAAGAAATCAGTTTTGCTCCAGAATAATTTTCCTTCGTAATAATGGATAATTCTCCATCTTCCCCTTCTTGCAGCACTTTTTCTTTGCCTTCTTCTAAATCAGGATTTTCTCTGATTTCTGTATCATAGGCAATGGTTTCTGTTTTTGTGGTCTTCTTTTCTGTGATAGATGTCAAATCAATGACCATGTTTTTTGTTAGCTCTGTGCTTTTGCTGATATCCCCCTGTAACACGTAATCAGCAGATATCACATCGTCTAACGTTTCCATTAAATCGCCTACTGTTTCTACATCTGTATTTATCATACGAGGTACACCATCTAAATTGATAATTACAGTTTTTGTGTAAGCGAAGGCCGTACTGCTGCCAATAGCCAGCATAAATACTACAACAGCGATTACTCTAATCAGTCTTCTTGTCATTTTTTCCTCCTCGAATGTCCTATGGTGTTGCATTTGATAGGATAGGACACCCTATTCGTTTTATTTGACATTATTCCTTTTTGATAAATGCCTTGACAGTATTTACAACTATTTTCAGTTGCGCCTATCTTTACTGCATAAAATAAAGATATACCGTTTTGATATATCCTTATCCTGTTACATTTATTATATTAACATATCTGTAATAAATATTCAACATTTTTTATTAAAAAAATAGTTTTTTACCATTTTCTAATGTTGCGTTCGCTACATCAATGGGAGAAACCCCTTTTATATCAGCCAATTTTTTTACAATAAATTCTAAATTTCTCGAATCATTGCGTTTTCCTCTGTTAGGAACAGGTGATAAATAAGGACTGTCTGTTTCTATCAAAATATGCTCTAATGATATTTTTTTTGCTACTTCCACTAATTTTTTAGCATTAGGAAATGTCAAAACTCCTCCTATTCCTATTAAAAATCCCATTTTGACATATTCCTCTGCCATTTCCAAACTTCCTGAATAGCAATGAATTACGCCCTTTTCGACACCACTTTTTTTAATGATGTCGAAACAATCTTGACTTGCTTCTCTCGAATGAATTATTACAGGAATGTGAAGTGATTTTGAAAGCAATAACTGCTTTTCAAACCAATATTTTTGTGTTTCTCTTGAAAATGTATCATAATAGTAATCTAAACCAATTTCACCTATTGCAACACATTTTTTATGTTCTGCAAGCTGACGGATTTGTTTTATTACATTTTCATTGATGTCATACAGTTCATGAGGATGTACCCCTGCAGCGAAATAAATGTAATCATATTGCTCTGAAAGTTCTTTACCTATATAAGAACTTTTTAAATCAGAGCCACTATTGATTACAAAGTCAATACCGCATTGAGGCAGACACTGTAAAAGTGTCTGCCTGTCCTGCCGAAACTGTTCATCATCATAATGCGCATGAGATTCAAAATACATTAACTGATATCTGCTCCGCTTGGTATATCGTTTTTATCTAATGTCAATAATGAAAGTTTGTCTGCACCGTCATCTGCACACAATAACATACCATATGACATTTCGCCCATCATTTTTCTTGGTTTTAAATTATAAGCAACAACCACTTTTTTGCCAACCATTTCTTCTGGGCTATACCATTTTGAAATACCAGAGAATATCACTCTCACTTCATCGCCTATTTTGACTTGGTTTCTCAATAATTTATCTGATTTTTCTACTTTTTCACTTGCAATAATTTCTCCTACTTTTAGTTGTACTTTGAAAAAGTCATCAATACTAATTTCGGAAGGTACTTCAGGTTCTTTTTTTTCTTCTTTTTTCTTTTCTTGATTTGCAATAGAAGTTGCTTGAGACGCTTTGATAGCCTCTTCTAATTCTGCTAATTCTTTTTTCATGTCAATTCTTGGAAAAATCACATTTCCTTTTATTACAGAAAGTGTTTTAGGCAATTTTCTCCATTCTTTTGCAGTGTCCCATGCTGTGAGTTCTCCAGATTCTAAGCCGATTTGTTTCCATATTAATTCTGGTGTATTAGGCATAAATGGCTGAAGTAATATAGAAATAATTCTGATACTTTCTACCACATTATAGAGTGCATTTGCTAATTCAGAATGTTTTGACTCATCTTTTATGAGTATCCAAGGCTGTGTTTCATCAATATATTTGTTTGTTCTGCGTATTAAATTCCAAAGTTCTATTAATGCATCGCTGAACATCATTTTGTCCATATTTGCCTCTACTTTTGGAACAATATTTTTAGCAGTTTGTATTAAATCTGTATCAAATTGTGTAGGTGTTTGTGTTTCGGGAAGTGTACCATTGAAATATTTTTCAATCATGCCCACTGTTCTGGAAACTAAATTACCTAAATCGTTTGCTAAATCAGAATTGATTCTTTGTATCAATGCCTCATTGTTAAAATTACCATCTTGTCCGAAAGCGATTTCTCTTAATAAAAAATAACGAATTGCGTCCACACCATATTTTTCTACTAATACATTAGGGTCTACTACATTACCCACAGATTTTGACATTTTACCACCATTTATAACAAGCCAGCCATGTCCAAAAATTTGTTTTGGCAAAGGTAAATTTAATGCCATAAGCATAGCAGGCCATATAATAGAATGGAAACGAACAATTTCTTTACCTACAACGTGTACATCAGCAGGCCAGTATTTTTGGAATAAACTGTCGTTGTCACTGCCGTATCCTAATGCACTGATGTAGTTAGAAAGTGCATCAACCCAAACATATACAATATGTCCAGGGTCAAACTCTACTGGTATACCCCATTTAAAAGAGGTTCTACTAACTGCTAAATCCTCTAAACCAGGTTTCAAAAAGTTGTTAATCATTTCATTTTGTCTGGTATTAGGCTGTAAAAATTCTGTATTTTCTTCCATATATTTTATAATTCTGTCTTGATATTTAGAAAGACGGAAGAAATAACTTTCTTCTTTTACTTTTTCAACTTCTCTACCACAATCTGGACATTTTCCGTCTACAAGTTGATGTTCTGTAAAAAAAGATTCACAAGGTGTGCAGTACCAGCCTTCATAGGTACTTTTGTAAATATCACCTTGGTCATAAAGCTGTTTAAATATTTTTTGTACTGTTTTTACATGGTAGTCGTCTGTTGTTCTGATAAATTTGTCATAAGATATGTTTAATGTTTTCCAAAGTTCTTTGATGCCAACAACGACTTTATCAATGTATTCTTTAGGTGTAACACCTTGTCCTTTTGCAATTCTTTCTAATTTTTGTCCATGTTCATCTGTTCCTGTCAAAAACATGACATCATAGCCACGTAATCTTTTATATCTTGCCATAGTATCTGTTGCAACTGTGCAGTAAGAATGACCTATGTGCAATTTGTCACTGGGGTAATAAATTGGTGTGGTAATATAAAATTTTTGTTTGTCCAAAAAAATCCCTCCTAAATGCTTGCCTTTGCAAATTTCATGTAATGCGCATGATATGCTAGTATTATATCCGTTTTGGGAAAAAAATGCAAATTCTACATATATTTTTTAACAAAAAACTACATTAAAAAAATATTCCGTTTTCATTCCGTTCATAATAAGGAAAACGAAGTTTTCCATTAAAAGTTAGTGGGAAGGTGAGGAAACGCCCCACAGTCTTTATACTTTCAAGCGTGTTTTTGAAGGGGTGAGGGAAACCTTTTCACGAGCGAAAAAGGTTTCCCCCCAATTTATATCAATCGTTATCATCTGATGATAAATAATCTAATATAGAATAAACATCTATTGTCATTAAAACACCTAATTGATAGCCATATATAAATTCTGCTGTTCTGTTGATACACTGTAAATCGGTTATGATATCTTCATATTTTTGAAATAGTTCGGTGCCTTCATTGCCTAGTCTTTCTAACATACTTTTTTCTAATTTTTCCAATTCTTTGTATTTATCTAAATATTCCTTGCTGTGATTGTAGCGCCTTGTGTTGACTTTAATTTCATCTTGTGCAAATAATTCTAGTATACTTT
>OFFY01002790.1_pt1 | contig 11579 bp, 13 predicted proteins | sample 1521481 | NCBI WGS metagenome assembly OFFY01 (sample SAMEA3504117, study PRJEB24116) | mouse gut metagenome | biome: mouse gut; feature: mouse-associated habitat; material: faeces | place: Denmark | collected 2011
CGTCCTCATAGGCGGTCTGCTCGTACTTCAGGCAGCACATCAGCCGCCCGCAGGTGCCGGAAATCTTGGTGGGGTTGAGGGACAGATTCTGCGTCTTGGCCATCTTGATGGACACCGGCTGAAACTCGTCCAGGAACTGGGAACAGCAGAAGGGCTTGCCGCAGATGCCCAGGCCGCCCAGCAGCTTGGCCTCGTCCCTCACTCCGATCTGCCGCAGCTCAATGCGGGTGTGCAGCGCCCCGGCCAGGTCCTTCACCAGGGCCCGGAAGTCCACCCGGCCCTCGGATGTGAAGAAGAACACCACCTTGCTGCCGTCAAAGCTGTACTCCGCCCCCACCAGCTTCATATCCAGGCCGTGGTCGGCAATCTTCTGCTGGCAGATGGACAGGGCATACTTTTTCCGCTCCTTGTTCCTCTCCACAAGCCTGTCATCCTCCGCCGTAGCCATGCGCACCACCGGGCGAAGGGGAGCGGTGAGCTCGATCTCGTCGATCATGGTGTTTCCCTTGACGCATCTGGCGTACTCCATCCCCCGGGAGGTCTCCACGATTACGCCGTCCCCCTCCTTGAAGGGGATGCCGTTGGGATTGAAGTAGTACTCCTTCCCGCCGCTCTGAAAGCGAATGCTGATAATTTCTACCATAGGTTATTTTCTCCTCAATGATTAAATCCTGTATTCACATAGTGGTAAACATTCCGGCGCACAGCCAGCCGGCAATCTGGCCGCTGTTGACATTGAGCATGGCCGCTCCCCGCAGCGTTTTCACCAGCTCCGCCGCCCGCAGCAGACGCCGCCGGTCTCCGCCCCTGGCCGCCCGGGCGGCGAGCTGATCCGTCAGCTCGTCCAACAGAGCGGCCAGTTCCTCCCGGTTCCGCTTCACATCCAGCACGGCCGCGGCGGTTTCCAACAGCTCCAGCTCTCCGGCCTTTTCCAGGGAAGCTGTCAGCTTTTCCGCCAAAGCGCGCCGCTCCTGATCGGTCTCCCCACTCACCGGCTCTCCGGCCGGGGTCAGGACCAGCTCCTCGCACCGGGAGCGCACCGTCTGGAGCAGTCCCCCGGCGTTGCCGGCGATGAGGAGGAATGCGGCGTAGGGCGGGCCCTCCTCCAGCAGCTTGAGCATGGCGTTCTGAGCTGGGGCATTCATTCGGTCCGCCCCCTCCAACAGGTAGACCTTCCGCTCTCCCTCGTTGGGGCGGATGTAGGCGTCGGCCCGCAGTAAGCGCACCCGGTCCACTGTGATTGGCTTGCCCTCCTCCGGTCCGGTCACCGTTGATACGTCCGGATGGACCCCCTTCCGCACCTTCAGACAGGGTCCGCACTTCCCGCAAGGCTTCTCCCCGGAGCCGGCGCACAGCATGGCCGCCGCCAGCTGCCGGGCCAGCGTATGCCGCCCGGACCCGGCGGGGCCGGAGATAATGTAGGCGTGGGACAGCCCCCGCCCCCGCTCCTGCCGGGACAGCTGGTCCTTTAATCTTTCATTTCCCTTCAGCGCAGACAGATTCATATCACGCCTCGCTTATCACTCGAACTTCTGACAGCATATTATACCCTATTTTCTCTAAATAGGCCAGTTCTTTTTTTGTAATCCGCTCCCCGGGGGCCACAACGGGCACGCCGGGGGGGTAGGGGGCAATCTGACAGGCGGAAACCTCCCCCTCGCAGTCCCTTAACGTCCGCAGCACACCGGGGGCAAACAGGGCGGCCCGTGGGGAGCTCACCCGCTCCGGGAGAGGGGGCGCGGAGATGGGCGCGCACTCCCCCATCCGCTCCCGCAGCTCTACCAGAGCCCCCTCCAGGCGGTACAGATCTCCGTCGCTGTCCTGGGCGGAGCAGATCAGCACCACATGTCCCCCATCCTCCATCTCCGGGAAGATTCCCCGCTCCTCCAGCGCCCGGGCAAAGGCGAGGCCGTCCTTCACCTTCAGGGTGAGGCGGCAAGGGTCCAGGGAGAGACCGTCTTTCAGGCTGGGAAAGGCCTGCCGGAACTCAAAGACCCGGCAGGCTGTCCGGCGGTACTCCCACCGGCCTTTCCCCAGCAGCCAGTCCCGGGCCAGGTCCATAGAGGCCAGCATGGGATAGGACGGGCTGGAGCTTCCGAAGATCGAGGCCGTCCGCCGCACCCGGTCCGGGTCCATTCCGTTGACGAACAGCAAAGCGGACTGGCCCATGGCGGGGAGGGTCTTGTGGGCCGAAACGGCCGCCGCGTCCGCTCCCCGGAATGGGTCCACCCCCAAAAATGGCAGGTGGGCCCCATGGGCGCCGTCTACAAACAGTGTTCCGCCGCGGGCGTGGACAATTTGAGAAATAGCCTCAACATCTGACAACACTCCGGCATAAGTCGGTGAAGTAATACAGACCGTTTTTATATCCGAGTGTTGGTCCAGCATTTTTTCCACCTGCCCCGGGGAGATGGGGCCAATCATGTTTTCGGAATCCAGCCAGGGCCGCTCCAGCCAGACCGGCTCCAGGTCCAGCAAGGCCAGGGCGTTAAAGACCGCCCTGTGACAGCCGCGGTCCACAAGCGCCTTCTCCCCCGGTCCGGCGCATAGGGCCAGTCCGGTGTGGATACCCATGGTGGACCCGCCGGTGAGGAATTGGCAGAAATCGAAGCCGAACAGCTCCGCCCACAGCCGCTGAGCAGAGTCGAATGGCTCCCCGGCCTCATAGAGATTCCCGGTTGGGAGCAGCTCGGTCAGGTCGATAGGGGCCAGCCCCGCCAGCTCGGGAGCTGGGAGGAATTTCCCCTTGTGTCCCGGCATGTGAAACCGGGCTGGGTTCTTTTGGGCGTATTCTTTCAGCGCGTCATAGAGGGGAGTAGGCATACTGTTACCTCCAAAAAAGGCGGAAGGGTACTCCCTTCCGCCTGAAACTTATCTCTGATTGGGGGCGTAGGCCACCACGGTACGGCGGTTGGGCTCCACGCCGGTGGAATAGGTGGTGACGCCCTTGTAGTTCTGGAGGGCCGTGTGGATCACATGGCGCTCGTAGGCGTTCATGGGCTCCAGAGTCATATTTTTCCGGTATTTGATCACCTTGCCCGCCACCTTGACGGCCAGCCGCTGGAGGGACTCCTCCCGCTTAGCCCGGTAGCCCTCGGCGTCCACGTGGATGCGCACCCGCTTGGACGCTCCCCGGTTGACGGTGTAGCTGGTCAGCTGCTGAATGGCGTCCAATGTCTCGCCCCGGCGGCCGATGATAGCCCCCAGGTCCTTGCCCTGGAGAATCACCTTATACCCGCCCTCGCTGGTCATGAAAATCTCCGGAGCGGCCTCCACCTGAAGGTGACTCATCAGCCCGGTGAGGAACTCCCGAATTCGGTTGGCCTTCTCGTCGTCCGGTTTGACCGGCTCCATGGTGACCGGCTCACGGGAAACAGGGGCGCTGCCGATCAGCACCTCGTCCCCCTCCTGAAGCTGATTCTCCCTGTGGGGGCGGCGCTCAGGCCGGGGCTGGTTCCTTTTCTTCGGGGGGGCCATGCCCGGTTTGGCGGCCAGAATCGTCTCCTCCGCTGCGGGGGCGGCGGGCATCTGTTCCTCCTTCATCACCGGCCTGGCAGCGGGAAGAACGGTCTCCTCCGCCACGGGGGCGGGCCGCTTCACCTCGGCCACAGGCTCCGGCTCGAGGGTGCTTAGCACGTTGGCGTTCTCCTTGAGGGGACGGGCCGCGCCGTCCACCTCCTCATAGCTCACCCGGACCTTGGCCGGGTTGCTTCCAAAGCCCAGAAAACCGGACTTGGCCCGCTCAATTACCTCGACTGACACGTCGTCCCGGTCCAGACCCAGCTGAAACAGAGCGGCAGCAATGGCGTCCTCTTCGGAGCGCCCGGTGGTTTCAATCCACTTTAACATTCACTCAGCCCTCCTTATTCTCATCCTCGTCCACCTCGACCTCGATCTCCTCCACTTCCACTTCCACCTCTTCAGTCTCAACGGGGATCTCAGCGGGAGCTTCGACAGGGGCGGGGGAGGTTTCCTCCGCGGGGGCGGCAGGCTCGGCGGGCCTGCTCTCCGGAATCTGAATGGACCCGGCCTGAGTAGTACCCTCCGGCTTCTCCTCGGTTTTTCCCTTCTTTTTCTTCTTTCCGCCGGCCTCAGCGGCTTCCATGGCTCGGAAAATCTGGTTGGGGTCGGTGTAGGGGGTCACGCCGCCGTAACGGCCGGGGATATAGGACCGGCCTCGGGCGTAGGCCCGGATGCCCTCCCGGCTGTCCTCCCGGTTGATCCCCTCCTGGTCGGGTTCGGCGTCCTTCTTGGGCTTCTTCTTGCCCCGGTTCTTCTTCTCCTCCTCAAGGCGGCGCTGGCGCTCCAGCCTGGCCTCCTCCTTGCGGCGCTTCTCCTCTTCCTTCTCCTCGGCCTCCCGCTTTGCGGCAGCTTCCCGGGCGGCCTCATAGTCCTTCTTCAGCATCTTGCCGCAGATGACCTCCTGGACCATGGTGACAAAATACTGGGCAATCCAGTAGACGGACAGGCCGGCGGGGACGGTGAAGCCGATCCACAGGGACATCAGCGGCATCATCCACATCATCATCTTGTTGGTCTGGTCCATCTGCTTGTTTTCTTCCTGCTTGTTCATCTGATTGGTGGCCATAGACACCTTCATGGACAGGAAGGACACGGCGACAGAGACCAAAGGCAGGATAAACAGGCCGATGGACTTCAATCCGTCCAACCAGAATCTCCAGTTGGGAATCTTGGACAGATCAATACCTAAGAACTGGAAGTTCATCACAAACAGGCCCTCCGCCCCGGTGGCGGACTGGAGGGATGTCAGGTTGTCCCTCGTGACCAGAGACAGCAGGTACAGCTGGTTATAGGCGCCGTTCTCGAACAGATTTTCCGCCTTTTCCATCACCGCGGCGGTGACCCAGCCGCTGGAGACGGCCACTTCAGACCAGTTAAGCTGGGTGGCCAGCGTCTGAATCTGGTCGTCGGACATCCCCATAAAGTAGGTCAGAGGGTACCGGATGATGCTGTACAGCAGAATGAGGACCACCATGGGAATCAGGGACCACAGACAGCCCCCCATGGGGTTGACTTTTTCCCTCTCATAGAGCTTCTGAATCTCCAGATTGTAACGCTCCCGGTCCTTGCCGTACTGCTTCTGGAGCTGCTGCATTTTTCCGGACAGCATCGTGGTCTGGATCATGCTCTTCTTCTGCTTCAGCGTAACGGGAAACAAAATCAGCTTGACCACAATGGCAAAGAGGATCAGCGCGACGCCGTAGCTGTTGAACAGGTTATAGAAGAACAGCAGCAGCCAGGCAAAGGGTTGTAAAATAATACCCACTAAAAATACCTCCGCATATCAAGTTGCGGCAGAGTCCCTACGGCACGGGGTCGTATTCAATGGACTTCTGCCTGTGGAAGGGGTGGCACTTCGCAATTCTGCGCAAGGCCAGCCAGCCCCCCTTGACCGCGCCGTACTTCTCCACCGCCTCCACGGCGTACTCCGAGCAGGTGGGGATAAAGCGGCAGCATGGGGGGCGCAAGGGTGAGATGGCGCGCCGGTAGAACCGGATCAGGGACAAAACAACCTGCTTCACTGGGACTTGTCCCCCTTTTGAACGATTAAATTCAGTTTTTTTGTCATCTGCCTGAAGCTGCGCTTCAGCTCGTCGTACCGGCCGTAGATTGCCCGAGTACGGGCCACCACGACGATGTCGTATCCGGGGAGCAGCCCCGCCTCATGGGTGCGGTATAACTCCCGGATGCGGCGGCGGGCCCGGTTGCGCTTGACGGCGTTGCCCAGCTTCACTCCGGTGGTAATGCCCAGCCGGCTGTATGGCCGGCCGGTCTTTCGGCAGTAGATAACAAAATAGGGGGAGACAGCGCTCTTTCCTTTTCCGTACAGCCTGCGGAACTCATGATTTTGTTTCAGGGATACCGTGTGTTTCATGATTTCCTCCGTATGCACAGATAGGGCGGAGGATTTTCTCCCACGCCCCTGGTTGTGCGCTATCTAAACTGTCTGTCCATTTCCGGCTGCCAGTCGGCAGAGGAGGGCGGCCAGACCGCCTCGCTCCACCTTAGTGGGTCAGGCGGGCGCGGCCCTTGGCGCGGCGGCGGGCCAGAACCTTGCGGCCGTTGCGGGTGGCCATACGCTTGCGGAAGCCGTGCTCCTTGGAGCGCTGACGCTTTTTGGGCTGATAGGTACGAAGCATGGGGGACACCTCCTCAGTTTAGAATCTGTATTCATAACCGAAAATTCTGGATGGGCGAGGGATTTTCTCGCAAGACGAGGCGAATTTTCGCAGCAATACTCTGTGTATTGCAAGAAAATCGAACGACGCATGGCGGGAAAAGACCCGGCCAGACGATTTTTGAGGCTGCGAATACAGGTTCTCAGATTCAAGCCGGCTCTCCCGGCCCAACAACAGATTCTTTCGAAACTGCGGTCTGCAAAAGATACGTGCAGTATTATAGCGGATAAAAGCCCCCCGTGTCAACCATCTTTTTCGCCGGGAAACAAAGATTTTTTTATATTTTTTCCCGATCTCAATATCTTGTGGAACAATTCTTTGCCGCATACAAGCTATCCTGCACATTATAAATAAAAAATGTGGAAAAACCTTGCCCTTCCGCCTATTTTTTGGTATAATAAAATGCTATGAATTTTATGATTTCTCTGCTCTGATATTCTTTGCCCTAAGGAGGACTGCCATGAATCCCGCCGCGGAAGTGTGGAATAAAGTCAAAGCCCTGATGGGGGCTGAGATGACCGCCACCACCCTAAATACCTGGTTTGACGACGCCCAGGCCGTCGCTCTGCAGGAGGACCGCTTTATTCTGTATACCCCCACCAAACTGAAACGGGACATTATTGCCTCCCGCTACGTTCTGCCCATTCAGAACGCCCTCCACGAGCTGTTTTCCGCCAACTTCCAAGTCACCGTCCTCACCGAGGGAGAGCTGGACGGCTTTCAAAAGGAGACCAGACAGTCCTCCTTCCTACCCGGCACCGAGGAGTACACCTTCGAGCACTTTGTGGTGGGTTCCTCTAACAAGCTGGCCCACGCCGCAGCCAGGAAAGTAGCCGACAATCCGGGAGAAAACTACAATCCCCTGTTTATTTTCGGCAACTCCGGCCTGGGAAAGACCCATCTGCTCTATGCCATCGCCCACGCCGTACACGCCAGCTATCCAGGATATAAAATTATCTATGTCAAGGGGGACGCCTTTACCAACGAGCTGGTCACCGCCATCCGGGAGGGCCGGAACCAGGAGTTCCGGGACAAGTACCGGGGGGCTGATATTCTTCTCATGGACGATATACAGTTCATTGCCGGCCGGGATTCCACCCAGGAGGAGATGTTCCATACCTTCAATACCCTGTACGAGCTGAAAAAGCAGATCGTCTTTACCTCCGACCGCCCTCCCAAGGAGATGCTTCGGTTGGAGGACCGGCTCAAGACCCGCTTTGAATGGGGACTGCTTGCCGATATCGCTCCCCCGGATCACGAGACCCGCATGGCCATTATAAAAAACAAATCCATCCGCATGGGGATGGAGCTGCCCGATTTTCTGATCCAGCTTATCGCCGAGAACATCACCGCCAACGTCCGGCAAATCGAGGGGACGGTGAATAAGATCATGGCCTACCAGGACCTGATTGGGGACACGGTGGACAAGAACACTGTCATCCGGGCGGTGAAGGACATCTTTAAGGAGAAGTCGGACATCCTCCCCACCGCCGATGTCATCATCGAGGAGGTCTGCAAGTTCTACAACCTGGAGCCCGAGCTGCTCCGGGGACAGGGCCGCTCCAAGGATATCTCTCTGGCCCGGCAGATCGCCATGTTCCAGATCCGCCGCATGACCAACCTCTCTCTGAAGGAGATCGGCCAGGAGTTTAACGGCCGGGACCACAGCACCGTCCTAAACGCCCTCAACCGCATTGAGGGACTAGTCAAAACCGACCCGGAGAAGGCGGAGATCATCAAGGACATCACCACCAACATCAATGCCCGATATGAGTGAGTTGTCCACAAAAAATTGTGAACTTTTTGTGGAGTAATGTGGATAAATCTGGTTCCTGTGGAAAACCGCTCTATTTTCTCCACACCCCCTGTTGAGGCTGTTTTCTTAGAGCCCCAGGTCTTTTTCCCAGTTTTCCACATTATTTTTCCCTACTATCTACTGTTACTAAAAATATAACCTCTCCTCCCTATGGCGGAGAGAGAAAGAGATCGGAGGAACCGTTTATGAAATTTTCCTGTGAGAAAGCCCTGTTGTCCGCCGCTGTCTCTGTCGCCTCCCGAGCTGTGGCATCCAAAAGCTCTATTCCCGCCATGGAGGGTATTCTCATGGAGGCGGGGCAGACACTGCGTCTTACCGGCTACAACCTGGAGACCGGCATACAGGCCACCGTGCCTGCTGAGATTGTGGAAGGAGGCTCTCTGGTGCTGTCCGCCCGGCTCTTTGGAGAGATCGTCCGCAAGATGCCTGACGATGTGGTGGTGTTTACCTCTCAGGGCTACACGGTGAATATCAAATGCGGTTTGTCCGAGTTCAACATTCTGGGCACCGATCCGGAGGAGTTCCCCGAGCTGCCCTCTGTGGATCAGCAGAACGCCCTGACCATCAAGCAGCCGGTTCTGCGCTCCATGATCTCTCAGACCCTCTTTGCCGTCAGCGATAACGAGAGCCGGCCCGTCCATACCGGCTCCCTCTTTGAGGTGAACGGCGCCGGCCTCACCGTGGTCTCGGTGGACGGCTACCGCCTGGCTCTGCGTCATGAGGCGGTGGAGGATAAGAAGGGCGCCGACGCGTTTTCCTTTGTAGTTCCCGGTTCAGCCCTGGGAGAAGTGGAAAAAATATGTTCCGGAGAGGAAGATATCACCATCACTCAGGGGGCGCGCCATGTCATGTTCCAGACCGGGGACACCGTCCTGGTCTGCCGCCGGCTGGAGGGTGACTTCCTGGCGTACCGTAACGCCATTCCCCGGAATAACAACGTCAAGGTGGAGGTGGAGGCCAGGGCTCTGCTGGCCTCCATTGATCGGGTGTCCCTTATCATCAGCGAAAAATTGAAGTCCCCCCTCCGCTGCGTCTTTGGGGACGGCATCGTGTCCATTACCACCAAGACCGCCATCGGCGACGCCGCCGACCAGTGCATGATCTCCGGGGACGGCGGCGGGCTGGAGATCGGCTTCAACAACAAATATCTGATGGACGCCGTCAAGGCCGCCCCCGCCGACAAGCTGCGCATGGAGTTTACCTCCGGGGTCGCCCCTTGCGTCATCCTGCCCGCCGAGGGAGAGGAGAACTTTGTCTACATGGTGCTGCCCGTGCGGCTGAAGGCAAATTAGTGTTGAAATTTCAACGTTTCACGTGAAACAGGGGGAAGAATATGGAGAGCCGCCAGATTAAGATACACACCGAATTTATCAAGCTTCAGGACCTGCTCAAGTTCGCCGGGGCGGTGGAGACCGGCGGCGACGCCAAGCTCATCATCCAGGAGGGCCGGGTGGCCGTCAACGGAGAACCTTGCCTTATGCGGGGAAAGAAGCTGCGCCCCGGAGACCGGGCGGTCATCGACAGCGAGACGGAGCTTGTGGTTACGTGATCGTCAGGCGTCTGGAGCTGGACTTTTTTCGCAACTATCCCCATCTGGAGGCGGACTTTGATCCCCGGGTCAACCTGATTTACGGGGACAACGCCCAGGGAAAAACCAACCTGCTGGAGGCGGTGGCTTATCTCTCCGCCGCCCGATCCCACCGGGCCCGGTTCGACCGGGAAATGATTATGCTGGATGTGGATTCCGCCTTTCTCAAGGGGGAGGTATTCAGCCGGAACCGGGATTTTACCTTGGAGGCCAAGCTCTTACGGGGACGGGGAAGACAGTTGTTTTCCAACGGGGTCAGGCTGAAAACCGCCGGGGAGCTGGCGGGAATTTTAAATACGGTGCTCTTCTGTCCCGAGGACCTGTCTCTTATCAGGGCGGGAGGCGCGGAACGGCGGAGGTTTCTGGACGGGGCCATCTGCCAGCTGCGGCCCCGGTACGCCCAGGCGTTGACTGAGTATAACCGGCTCTACGACCACAAGACCCGTATCCTGCGGGATTGGCCGGAGAATCCTTCTCTGCTGGACACCCTGGACGACTTTAACCTGCGCATGGCACAGACCGGGGCTGTTGTCATACACTACCGGGCCCACTTTATCAAGCGCCTGCGGGAGCACGCCCCCGCCATCCACGCCGACTTCTCCGGGGGCCGGGAGGAGCTGGAGCTGGGCTATGAGACGGTGTCCACTGTGGACGATCCCAAAAAACAGCCCAGGGAGCTGCTCCCCCTCCTGCTGGAACACCAGGAACGGCACCGCCAGGCGGAAATTGACAGCCGGCAGTGCCTGTCCGGGCCTCACAAGGACGACCTGACGGTGGACATCGGTGGAAAGAACGCCAAGACCTACGCCTCTCAGGGCCAGACCCGGACCGCGGCGCTGTCCTTGAAGCTGGCCCAGCGGGAGATTTTCCAGGAGGAGACCGGGGAGTGGCCCGTCCTTCTGCTGGACGACGTGCTCTCCGAGCTGGACCCAAAGCGGCAGTCCTTCGTCCTCAACCGAATTCAGGGCGGGCAGGTGTTTATCACCTGCTGCGAGGAGGAGAAGCTGGAGGGCCTGGAGGGCGGTAAGGCATTTCATATCCGCAATGGAGGGCTGGTGTAATATGTACCTGCATTTAGGCCAGTCGGTGGTCATCCCGGACCGGGATATTTTGGGCATCTTCGATCTGGACAACGCCAGCTGGGCCTTTAAGACCCGGGAATTTCTGGAGCGGGCGGAGACGGAGGGCCGGGCCATCTGGCTCACCGAGGACCTGCCCCGGTCCTTCGTTCTGGCGGACAGCCGCTGGGGGGAGCCGGTAGTCTATGTCTCCCCTCTCTCCTCCGCCACTCTGTCCGCCCGGATGGAAAAGGGCGGACTGGAATAAAAACCAAAAATGGAGGTTGAACATATGAAACCTATCGAATATCTGTGGAAGGACCGCAAGCGCCACCTGGGCCTGCCCCTGTCCTTTACCCGGTACCGCCTCAGCGAGGACCGGCTGTTCTGTGAGACCGGCTTTCTCAACATCAAGTCCGACGAGGTGCTGCTCTACCGGGTGCGGGACCTGCAGCTGAACATGTCTCTGGGCCAGCGCATCTTCGGGGTGGGGACGGTGTGCGTGGTGTCCTCGGACAAGAGCGTCCCCCACCTGGATTTGAAGAATGTGAAGCACCCCAGAGAGGTCAAGGAGCTGATCCATAAAAACGTGGAGGAGGCCAAGGACAAGCGCCGGATGCGGACCACCGAGCTGGTGGGCGTCGAGGAAGGCGACGACGGCATTCACGACACCGCCGATCTGGACGGCGAGGAGCTGGATTGATTTGCGGGGGCGAACCGCCCCGAAAGGATATTACCATCGCGGAGGGAAATTATGGAACTGAACCAGCAGAACGAACTGAACACCACTCAGACCGACCACGAGTACGGCGGGTCGGAGATTCAGGTCCTGGAGGGCCTGGAGGCGGTGCGCAAGCGCCCCGGCATGTATATCGGCTCCACCTCGGAGTCCGGCCTGCACCACCTGGTGTATGAGA
>OFFY01002805.1_pt1 | contig 11519 bp, 9 predicted proteins | sample 1521481 | NCBI WGS metagenome assembly OFFY01 (sample SAMEA3504117, study PRJEB24116) | mouse gut metagenome | biome: mouse gut; feature: mouse-associated habitat; material: faeces | place: Denmark | collected 2011
CTCGGTGCTACGGAGGCGACGTTCTTCCCCCGGGTCGCGATGCCAGCGGCCGAGCCGATGTTCGGGGCGTCCCTGGCGGCCTACGGGCTTTTGCTGCTTCTGCCCGCCCTCGTCATGGGAAGGGAGCGGTTGCGATGGCACTTCTCGCGTGCGAGGCGCTGACGTTTGCCTATCCCGGCGCCGCCGTGCCGGCCCTGAGAGGGGTGTCCCTGACGGTAGAGCCTGGGGAATACCTGCTTGTGGTCGGACCCAGCGGCAGCGGGAAAACCACCCTGCTGCGGCACCTGAAGAGCGCCCTTGCGCCCCATGGCGCCCGCACGGGCCGCGTGCTCTTCAAAGGCCGTCCCCTGGAGGAAGTGTCCCGGCGCGAGCAGGCCCGGCGCATCGGGTTCGTCATGCAGAATCCGCGCGACCAGATTGTTGCCGACCGGGTGGCCGGCGAGATGGCCTTCGGCCTGGAAAGCCTTGGGTGCGATCCGGCCCTTGCCGGGGCGCGTATCGCCGAGGCGGCGAGCTTCTTCGGCCTCGATGGGTGGTTCGACCGCGCGACCGCCGATCTGTCGGGCGGTCAATGCCAGCGCCTGAACCTGGCGGCCGTTATGGCCGCCGAAAAATTTACCGGTTAGGGAACATATTTTATTGCATTTTCGAATTCTACAATAAAATTACTGTAAAGAATTTTCGGGAAGAAGTCTTCATTGCATTTAACCGATTCATACGGTAATATTAAGTATAATTCAGTTTAACATGGATTTAAACCTGAAAAAAGAAGAGTCATGTTTGCAATTTCAGGAAGGAACAGGTGAATAGCATGGGAATGTATCTGAATATTGGAAATGCAGGCTTTCAGTCGGTACGGAAAGGACTTTACGTAGATAAGACCGGTTTGATTTCCTTTATCAACAGCACGCTTGGAACAAAAGATAAGCTTACGTGTGTCAGCAGGCCGAGGCGGTTTGGCAAGTCTTTTGCCACACAAATGTTATGCGCTTATTACGATAAAAGCTGTGATTCGAGAGATTTGTTTTGTGATTTAAAAATTGCTGACGATTCCATGTTTGAGAATTTCCTGAATCAATTTGATGTGATTTATCTGGATATCACTTGGTTTATCTCGACCGTCAAAAATATAAAAAATGTGGTTTGCTATCTTCAGGAACAGGTGATAGAGGAATTGTGCAGTGCCTATACGGCAGGAGAAAAAGAAACTTCATTACCGGTAGTACTTGCCAAAGTTGCCGAAATGACGGGGCATAAATTCATTATTATTATAGACGAATGGGACGCTTTGTTCAGAGAAGCAAAAGACGATACAGATTTACAGAAAGAATATCTTCAACTGCTTCGGGGATTATTTAAAAGCAGTCTGACAGATAAAATGATTGAAGCTGCATATATGACAGGAATTCTACCGATTAAGAAATACGGAACACAATCTGCCCTGACTGATTTCAGGGAATATACGATGCTTCATCCCAAAAAGCTGGCGGAATACACGGGATTTACGGAAAGCGAGGTAAAAACTCTCTGTCAAAAATACGGAATGAATTTTGAAGACGCCAAAAAGTGGTATGACGGTTATTCTTTCAGCAGGGTGAAATCAGTGTACAGTCCAAATTCCGTTGTGCAGGCAATCTGTAATGAAGAATTTGGCGATTACTGGACAGAGACGGAAACTTATGAGTCTTTGAAATATTATATCGGCTTAAATCAGGACGGTTTAAGGGACGCGATTATATCTATGCTGGGCGGGGAAACATGCAGGATTAACACCAGAACATTTCAGAATGATATGTCAAGCATCAAGAGTAAAGATGATGTTCTGACGCTGCTTGTCCATCTTGGATATCTGGCGTATGATTCTGGGAGAAAGGAAGTATATATTCCCAATCAGGAGGTTGCTGACGAATTTAAAAATGCAGTAGAGAACAGCGGATGGGAAGGAATTTCGACGGCGCTGCAGGCGTCAGAAGACTTATTGGCAGCCACATTGCAGGGAAATGCGGAAGCTGTGGCAAAAGGGATTGACGAGGTTCATCTGGCAAACACATCGGTGCTTTCCTACAATAATGAAAACGCTTTAAGCTGTGTTATTACGATTGCTTATTATGTCGCCCGTAAGGATTATATTCTGATAAGAGAGCTGCCGACGGGTAAGGGATTTGCGGATATTGTGTTTTTGCCTGAAAGGCATACGGATAAGCCGGCAATGATTGTAGAACTTAAGTGGGATGGGGAGGCACAGGGCGCAATCAGCCAGATTGAGGAAAGAAGATATACAGGCGCTCTGGAACAATATGCGGGAGATATCTTATTAGTGGGGATAAATTATAATAAAAAAGATAAAAGGCATGAATGCATAATAAAAAGCTATAATAAGGAGCTTTCATGAAAAGTCCCCAAAGCTACACCCCCATCACCGAAAACCTCTTCACAAGCCTTGCCGCAATTTCCACCTTCGAGGTATGAGCCACCTTCGAGTCAATCTGCTCTATCAGCAGCTTGGCGGCGGTTTTCCCTATATAATGGCGGGGCACGTCCATTGTGGTCAGGGACGGTTCCACGATTTTGCTCTCGGAGATATTGTCAAAGCCGATAATGGAGATATCTTCGGGAACCTTATAGCCGCGGAGCATGAGGGCTTTCATGGCTCCGATGGCAATCATGTCGTTGTCGGCAAGGTAGCATCCGGCAAGGGTGTCGTTCCTGTCGATGATTTCCAGCATATCCGCCATGGCGGCCTCAATGGACGGGGACAGCCTGTGGACGACGGAGCGGGACGGGGACATCCCGTTTTCCTTTATTGCCTTAAAATATCCCTCCTGTCTCTGGATGAAGTTTGGGATGGAATAGCTTGACTGCAGGTAGCCGGGCTGTCTGCCGGTAATGCCGATAAGATAGTTTGCCGCAAGATAGGCCCCCTGGGAGTTATTAATCAGGACGCTGGTGCAGTCAAGGGAATCAAAATAGGTGTCCAGCAGAATCGTGGGATAGCCAAGGGAGAGAAAGCGCTGACAGGCTTCCTGGCGGATTTCCGTTCCCATGAGAATGATGCCCTTGCAGTCGGAAATGCGCAGGTCGGAAAAGCAGTCCTCAAGAACGTCAACCTTCTCATAAAACTGCATCATCTTTACGGTAAAGTTTTCCTTCTGGCATTCCCCGCGCACTCCGTCATAAAGCTCGTTAAAAATAGGCGTATAGGAGAGGATGGCGTTGTGGGTCTTATAGGAAATAATATAGATGGAGCCGCTGCGCAGAGGGTCGCTTTTTATTTTAGTAAAATCGTATCCGTATTCTTCCGCAGCTTTAATTATTTTTGCCCGGGTTTCCGTGCTGACGCCGGCTTTGTTGTTCAGCGCCATGGAAACGGCGGTCGCCGATATTCCCAGTCTTTTAGCCAGTTCTTTCGCAGTAACAGACATTTGCTTTCTTTCCTTTCCCATAAAAATCTCTATTTATCAGTATAATAAAAAAGTTTATATTTGCAATAAATAAAGTGAAAATAAAGTTAATTTTACTTTATTATTTGTTGAAATAAAGTAGGACATGGCATAATCTATCTTATATAAAGAACGTTTGATTCAAGTAAAACAGCAAGCGAACGGACAGTACACGGAACAATGAGCGGACGCATGTGCGGCCGGGAATTGTTCCAGATGAGGGTGTACTGAAAGAGAGCTTGCGGAACTAATGTGAAAAGGAGGGACCCACGGAGTGGGAGGATTCCTTATCACCAGGCAGACACTGGCGAACTGTAGTTCGCATGGAATGTGTCTGCTCAATGAAAATCAGGAGGGTAAGAAAATGGCAGCAGTAAAACTTGGTTTTGCACCGACAAGAAGAAGTATTTTCAGCGCACCGGCGGCGGTGGAGTACGCCGATTATACAAGGGAAAAGCTGAAAAAAATGGGGGCCCAATTTGTGGATATCAACGATATCGCGGAGGATGGCCTGCTTCATGACGACAGCGACAGAATTAAAATCGAGGAAAAGTTTAAAAAGGAAAAGGTGGATGGCCTGTTTTTCCCTCACGGAAATTTCGGAACGGAATATGAAGTTGCAAGGCTGGCAAAGAGCATGAACGTGCCGGTTCTTTTGTGGGGACCCAGGGACGAGTGCCCGGACGAGAAGGGAATCCGTCTGCGGGACAGCCAGTGCGGTATTTTTGCCACAGGAAAGGTACTTCGAAGATTTCAGGTGCCTTTTACCTATCTGACAAACTGCAATCTGGAGGACGCGGAATTTGAGGAGGGAATCAACAGATTCCTGGCGGTATGCAATGTGGTGAAGACTTTCAGGAGCATCAGAATCCTGCAGATTGGCCCCAGACCCTTTGATTTCTGGTCAACCATGTGCAACGAGGGCGAGCTTTTGGAGAAATTCAACGTTCAGCTTGCGCCTATTCCCATGCCGGAGCTCACGGAGGAGATGAAAAAGGCAAAGGAGGAGGGCGCGAAAGTAAGCGAGGTAGTGGCTTACTGCAGGGAGAATTTCAATATTACAATTAAGGACGAGGAACTCCTTAACGTGGCTGCCCTTAAGGTGGCAATCAGGAACCTTGCCGACAAGTACGGGTGCTCCGCCGGGGCAATCCAGTGCTGGAACGCCCTTCAGTCGGAAATCGGAATCATGCCCTGCGCGGCAAATGCACTCCTCAACGAGGAGGGATTCCCGGTGGTATGCGAGACGGATATTCACGGGGCAATCACCGCCCTTATGGTGGAGGCCGCCGGAATGGATAAGAGCAGGAGCTTCTTTGCAGACTGGACGGTGCGTCATCCTTTCAATGACAACGGCGAGCTTTTGCAGCATTGCGGGCCCTGGCCTCTTAGCTGCGCTTCCTGCAAGCCCACCATCGGCTATCCTCTGGCATTTTCCCATCCGGGGGCTGTGGAAGCGGAGGCAAAGCACGGAGAGCTTACGCTGGCGCGGTTTGACGGCGACGGCGGCGAGTATTCTCTCCTGCTTGGAAACGCGAAAGGAATCGAGGGGCCTTACACCAAGGGAACCTATCTCTGGATTGAGGTGGAGAACTGGCCGAGGCTGGAGGCAAAGATTGTGGAAGGACCTTACATCCATCACTGTGTGGGAATCCATCAGGATGTGGTTCCCGTATTATATGAAGCCTGCAAGTATATCGGCGTGAAGCCCGACCTCTACGACAATGTGGAGCAGAAGGTAATTGATACGATACACGGGGTAAAAGTATGTGAGAAATAGGCCTCAGGGCTTATTTCCCACGCAACATAAAACGCTTTGGCATGGAGGAGAAAATGAAGAAAGCAGAATTTGATGCAAAGGCATTGACAGTAAAATCTCTCGGGCTGCGCAAGGTGGTTCTCGAGATGATTATGAAGTCGGGTGGCGGCCATATCGGCGGGGACTTTTCCGTGATGGATACCCTTGTTACGCTGTACTTTGACCAGATGAACGTAAGCCCGGAAAATATGGATGATGTGAACCGGGATTATTTTGTAATGAGCAAGGGACATTCCGTGGAGAGCTATTATGCGGTGCTTGCGGCGAAGGGGTTTTTTGAGACGGAGAGGGTTATCAATGAATTTTCCCAGTTCGGCTCCAAATTTATCGGACACCCCAACAATGAGCTGCCCGGAATCGAGATGAACTCCGGCTCCTTAGGACACGGGCTTCCCGTATGCGTGGGCATGGCTCTGGCGTGCCGCAAGGAAGGACGGCCCAGCCGGGTTTATACGGTAATGGGAGACGGAGAGGTGGCGGAAGGCTCCGTATGGGAAGGCTTCATGGCGGCAGGACATTATAAGCTCGGCAATCTGTGCGCGGTGGTTGACAGGAACCATTTACAGATTTCAGGAACCACAGAGCAGGTGATGACCCACGAAAATCTTCATGCCCAGATTGAAAGCTTCGGCTGGAACGTGATTGAAATCGCGGACGGAAACGACATCGCTCAGCTTCACGAGGCGTTCGAGCAGGCAAAGACGGTGACCGACAGGCCCACCTGCATCATCGCCAACACCATCAAGGGCTACGGCGGCGGAGAGGTCATGGAAAACAAGGCGGCATGGCATCATCATGTACCCACCCAGGAGGAATACGAGCAGATAATGAAAGCTTTAGACGCAAAGAAGGAGGAAGTGCTTCATGAATAAAATTCCAAACAGGCAGGTAATCTGCGAGACGCTTATGGCACACGCCAAAGAAGATAAAAGTATTATCGCATTGTGTTCGGACTCCAGAGGTTCCGCTTCCATGACTCCCTTTTTCAATGCATTCCCGGAGCAGTCCGTGGAAGTGGGGATTGCAGAGCAGAATCTGGTAAGTATTTCCGCGGGGCTGGCGCACTGTGGGGAGAAGCCCTACTGCTTTTCACCGGCATGCTTTATCTCCACCAGAAGCTACGAGCAGGCAAAGGTGGACGTGGCATACTCCGACACCAACGTAAAGCTCATCGGCATCAGCGGCGGCATCAGCTACGGGGAGCTTGGAATGAGCCATCACTCGGCCCAGGATATCGCGGCAATGTCTGCCATTCCCAACATGAGAGTCTACCTTCCCAGCGACAGGTTCCAGACGGCGAAGCTGATTGAAAGCCTTTTGAAGGATGAAAAGCCCGCCTATGTGAGGGTAGGCCGCAATCCGGTTGAGGATATTTACAGCGAGGACGACTGTCCTTATGAGATGGATAAGGCCACGGTGCGTGGGGAGCTGGAAGGAGAAAACGACGTTGCCATCGTTGCCTGCGGGGAAATGGTGCGGCCGGCCATGGAAGCCGCGCAGCTTCTTAAGGAAAAAGGCATCAAAGCGGTGGTGCTGGATATGTACTGCGTAAAGCCCCTTGATAAGGATGCGGTGATAAAGGCTGCGGAGCATGCGAAATTAGTGATTACAGTGGAGGAACACGCTCCTTTTGGCGGTCTTGGCAGCGCCGTTGCGGTGGAAGTATCCGCCAACTGCCCGAAGAAGGTCATTACAATGGCGCTTCCCGACGACCACGTGATTACCGGAAAATCGGCGGCGGTGTTTGATTACTACGGACTGAACGCGGAAGGGATTGCAAAGAAGGCAATGGAAAACCTGAAATAAAAATAAGAGCAGGAGGCAATATCATCAGCGATTTAGAGAGAAGGTAACATATGGCAAAGCAAACGGAAAAAAAATATATCGTCAGCATCGACCAGAGCACACAGGGAACCAAGGCGCTTCTTTTTAATGAAAAGGGCGAGCTGTGCATGAGAACGGATTTGCCTCATAAACAGATTGTGAACAGCCAGGGCTGGGTTTCCCACGACGGGGAGGAAATTTATCGGAATACTATTGCGGTAATTAAAAATGTTCTGAACATGGCGAAGGTAAGCCCTGACGAGGTGGCGGGACTTGGCATCAGCAACCAGAGGGAAACCGGCATCATGTGGGAGCGGGAAACGGGAAAGCCTTCCGATTATGCCGTTGTGTGGCAGTGCGCAAGGGCCGCGCAAATCTGCGAGAGAAAAGAAATCAGCGGCATGGCAGGAAAAGTAAAGGAAAAGACAGGGCTGCAGCTTTCCCCTTACTTTACCGCCGCCAAAATCTGCTGGCTGCTTGAAAATGTGGAGGGGGCAAAAGAAAAGGCGAAAGAACATAACATCTGCCACGGAACCATGGACTCCTACCTGATATACAGGCTCACAAAGGGAGAGGTGTACGCAACGGATTACTCCAACGCCTCACGGACCCAGCTTTTTAATATTTTCACCCTGAAATGGGATGAGGAAATCTGCGGCAGCTTCGGGATTGACCCGGCAAACCTTCCCGAGGTAAAGGATTCCAATGCCTGCTTCGGTTACACGGACTGCGAGGGCTTTTTTGCAAAGCCCATCCCCATTCACGGGGTAATGGGGGATTCCCACGCGGCGCTTTTCGGACAGAACTGCCGCTCCGAGGGCAAGACAAAGGTGACCTACGGCACAGGTTCCTCCATTATGATGAATATCGGGGAAAAGCCCATTTTGAGCGGCAACGGGCTGGTGACGTCTCTGGCATGGGGCATCAGCGGGAAGCCGGAGTACGTTCTGGAGGGAAATTTGAATTACACCGGGGCGGTAATTACCTGGCTGAAAGACAGCGTGCACCTGATTGAGAGCGCATCGGAGACGGAGGCGCTGGCGAAGGAGGCTGTGCAGGAGGATAGCCTGTATCTGGTTCCGGCATTTTCCGGTCTGGGCGCGCCCTATTGGGACAGCAGCGCAAGAGCGGCCATTGTGGGAATGGACAGAACCACGGGAAAGGCGGAACTTGCAAGGGCGGCTCTTGAGAGCATTGCCTATCAGATTACGGATATTGTACGGGCCATGGAGAGAGACTCGGAAAAGAAAATCGGGATTTTGCGGGTGGACGGAGGCCCTACGAGAAATAAGTACCTCATGCAGTTCCAGAGCGATATTACGGGAAGCGAGGTTTCCATCTCAAAGATAGAGGAGCTGTCCGGGACAGGCGCGGCTTTTATGGCGGGAATGGCTCTTGGCGTGTGGCAGGAGGAAATTTTTGACACCATAAGCTGGAACAAGGTTCTGCCTCAGATGGCTGAGGATGTCCGGGAGAGAAAATACGGCGGCTATAAAGACGCTGTGGGTATGGTCAGAACGAATTAAAAAGAGAGAATACGGTCAGATACCCCGCGGATTGGCGGGGCATTTGACGTTCAGGGCGGAAGCGTATGCCTGTGGGGGCATATATCGTATATGAAAATGAAACAGGAGGATAACAGATGCAGACAGTAGAAAAGTGGGGCGTTTTCGAGGTGAGCAGCAAGGGAAAAAGCGACGGAAATCCTTTCCGGGATTATACCATGACAGTCACCTTTAAGAGCGATAAGGAAGAAGTAACGGTTGACGGCTTTTACGATGGGGAGGGCGTTTACAGGGCAAGATTTATGCCTTCTTACGAGGGAACCTATACCTACACAATCGGAGGGGATTTTTCCGACAATATCGGGGAAAAGGAGGGTTCCTTTGAAGTCGTTGCGCCATCGGAGGGCAATCACGGGCCCGTTATGGTAAAGGATAAGGTACATTTTGCCTATGCGGACGGAACGCCCTATTTTTCCGTTGGAACCACCTGCTACGCCTGGGCAAACCAGCCCATGGAGCGGCAGGAGCAGACCCTTGAGACGCTGAAAAACAGCCCTTTCAATAAAATCAGATTCTGCTTCTTCCCGAAATTTTATGAATTTAACACGAAGGAGCCCATCAGCTATCCCTTTGAGAGAGGAAACGGCGAAGGGCTGGACGCGGAGCTTGTGGAAAAGGAGAAAGAGGGAAGGTTTCTTTTCCCGGGAATGAAAGCGGAGGAGCAGGATTACGGCTTTGACTATTACAGGCCGAACGCAGAGCATTTCAGGAGATTTGACCTGCGAATCGCACAGCTTATGGAAATGGGAATCGAGGCGGACATGATTCTCATGCACCCTTATGACAAATGGGGAAACAACGAGATGGGAAAAGAGGCTTGCGACTCCTACCTGAGGTACGTAGTGGCAAGATACGGCGCTTACAGAAACGTGTGGTGGTCCCTTTCCAATGAGTTTGACTTCATAAAGACAAAGACTTTGGAGGACTGGGAACGCTACGGGCAGGTAGTTTCCGGGTGCGATAAGTTCCACAGGCTTCTTTCTGTACACAACGGCGGTCCTAATTATGATTTTTCCAGGGACTGGGTGACCCACTGTTCCCTCCAGAGAGTTGACTTCTACAAGACCACGGAAACGACAGATGAATTTCTGGAAAAGTATGAAAAGCCGGTGGTGTGGGACGAGATTTGTTACGAAGGGAATATCGGACTTGGCTGGGGCAACATTACAGGCCAGGAGCTGGTGAGAAGATTCTGGGAAGCGTTCCTGCGGGGCGGTCACTGTGGCCACGGGGAAACCTTTATGGATAAGGAAGATATTCTCTGGTGGTCCCACGGCGGAATTTTAAAGGGCGAGAGCCCGGAGCGACTGCAGTTTTTGCTGGATATTTTAAAGGACGTTCCGGGAGGGTTCCTTAAGAAGGGGCAGGGAATGTTCGACGAGGTTGTGGGCTGTGCCGGGGGGAGCGTCGGCGAAGGCGTGGCCACCTGCTACGATTATTCCATTCATTATCTCGGCATCTGCCAGCCGACCTACCGGCCGGTGATGCTCCCGGAGGATACGGATTATGAGGTGGAGGTTATCGATACCTGGAATATGACGATTACCCCGCTTGGGAAAATGCGAGGTTTCCATAAGGTGGAGCTGCCGGGAAGGCAGTATATGGCGCTGCGGATTCGGAAGGCGTCGATATAATCCGTTTTCGCAGCGTGCGCCTGGGGATTTTTGAGACACAGCTCTACGCCGGGCCGGTCTGGGTACGTGGCGCATTGTGTCTGACGAGCATGTCTGCAGGGACGGTAACCTGCTTCCGTTTAAACTGTGGTAATGTTTGTTTAGATAAACCGGAATTTACAAAACAAACATTACCCATAAAATAGGATATGTTTTCCTGATATCTCTATTAACTAAAAGATATACGCTACCGAATGCCAAACCTGAAATAACGGTTACTATCCCTGTTGTAACATCTTTAGTGAAAAAGTGTCCGATTCCCCATGTGATTGCAACAATAATTCCGCCATAAGGAATATTTCGCTTATGAAACCACATCTCAAAGGCGTTTTGCCCAAACACCAAAATAAGCATTACTAACATCGTTTCAAAAAAATAGTATATGTATTGAAAAATAAACTTAACAGGACCATTTGCAAAAAATTCTTTTATTACCTTACTTCCATTCCAATCAAAATAAGAAAGAACTAAACTTCCAATGACAAATACAGCGACTAATGCCCATTGCCAAATAGCCATTTTATTTCCTTTTTGAAACAAGTCAAAATCATATCTCTTTTTTGCAAAATGAATGATGTACCAGCTTGCAGTACCCCATAGGATACATGTAATCACCCAATGGATGATATTTTGTAAATCTGTCCATTCATTTATTGGAGAACCATATATCATTGGCTCTATCCCGAACGCTAACAATACTTCCAACCCTATACTTGCAAATGCTAGGGCAGCTAAGTTGAAATAATTTATTCCAGATACTTTTTTCATGTAAAGAATCTCCTCCAAATTTCGATTTATATCTCTAACAGAATACCACAATCACACCCATATTTCTATTGAATTTTCATTAAACTTCTTCCTGTGTACATTCCATAAGTTAATGCTCATGTACGGTAAAGAAGCAAAAACCAAAAGACAAGCATTGTAGAAAAATCCAAAAGTTTTGATTTTTCCACAATGCCGATTACTACGGAATCATTCATTTCTTGATATTTTTTTGTAAAGGAGGCTTGAAAATTTGAGTCAAACAGGTATATTTAGATTAAACAACCCAGTCAAACCAAAATAGTCAGAGGTGATAGTATGAGTGAGAGATTTAAAGAGCTTCCAGAAGAAAAGCAACTTTCTATTATGCGTGCCGCCACGGAAGTTTTTGCAAAATATGAATATAAAAAAGCATCTACCGATCTGATTGCTT
>OFFY01002806.1_pt1 | contig 11503 bp, 6 predicted proteins | sample 1521481 | NCBI WGS metagenome assembly OFFY01 (sample SAMEA3504117, study PRJEB24116) | mouse gut metagenome | biome: mouse gut; feature: mouse-associated habitat; material: faeces | place: Denmark | collected 2011
TATATAAAATTGATTGATTAAATAGTATAGTTAAAATAGTTGTGGATACTATTTTATACTGAATAAATTTATTTTTGCAGCTTCTCCTTTCATTTCGTTCTATATTGAATAAAAAATGAAGGAACTATTACAGTTCCTCCATTTTCTATTATTGTATTACAATGAAGTGAACAACATTGCTATGTAATTATGCATTGTCATAATCTCTTTCCATATTGATAAGTGAAAGGTCAAAATCGCCTAATGCTTCTAAACTGTTTGCAGAAGTAGCAGATTTTCCATATTGTGTAACATCATTAATTCCTTTTGTTGTGTGACACATAGAAGAAGCACCACCAGTACAACCGTTTTTACACGCCATACCTTCTATGAAGTTACCATTCAATTTACCAACAGAAGCAAGACGTAATGCTTTTGCACATTCATCTAAACCATTGCAGCGTACAGGGTGTATCTCAACATCAATATTTTGAATTTCTTTTGCCTGTACAACACCCTCTGTTACACCACCAGTTCTACCAAATACTCTGCCATAGTAAGAAGAATTTCCAAGAGGCATTTCTTCTAATATACCAATATTGATATTTCTAGCATCTAATACAGATTGTAATTCTTCAAATGTTAATACAATATCAACAGCATCTTTAATATCATTTTGTTTAATTTCTACCTTTTTAGCTGTACAAGGACCTATAAATACAATTTTTGCATCTGGATGCTGATATTTAATCATTCTGGAAACGGCAACCATAGGAGAAACCGCAGTCGATACATGAGACATCAACTGTGGATAATGACGTCTTACAAAGTCTACAAAGGCAGGACAACAAGAAGAAGTTTTCCAACCTTTTTCTTCTATTGTTTCCGCAAATTCTTTTGCTTCATAAAGAGAAACCATATCTGCACCAAGCGCAGCCTCTGCTATATCATAAAAACCTAAATTTTTAATAGCAGTAAATACCTGCCCAAGTTTATATTCTGGGAACTGACTGGCGATTGCTGGCGCAACAACAGCAAATACTTTATAACTAGTATTGTTCCAAGAATTTTTAATCAATGAAAGCGCGTCTTTTATAAATGTTTTATCTACAATCGCACCAAAAGGACACTGATATACACAAGAACCACAAGAAACACATTTTGTATGGTCAATTTCTGATTTACGATTGTCGTCTACGGAAACCGCACTGACAGGACAGGCACGAACACAAGGACGTTTTACCTCACTTATGGCATTAAAAGGACAAACCTCTTTACATCTACCACATTCAATACAGATTTCTTGATTGATATAAGAACGATGGTTCACGATTGTAATAGCGTGCTTTGGACAAACTTCTTGACATTTGTGTCCTAAACAACCACGGCATGCCTCTGTTACAACAAAGCGGTCAATAGGACATTCATCACAAGCAGAATCTAAAACATTAATGACTCTATCATCTTTTGCTGGATTTAATGCAAGACTTACACGGTCTTCAATAATGTGACGCTCTTTATAAATACAGCAGCGGAATATTGCTTTTGGACCTGGTATAATGGATTTTGCAATATCTTGATAATATTCATCTTGTTCTGTGAGAGTACCTTGAAAGAAACGAGATGCAATTTCTTTGTTCACAAGATACTTAATATATTCTACATTACTATCAAAATGTTTCATAAAATTATACACTCCCTATTCTTTAATATTAAATGTTTAGACAAATAGTTATAAAAAAAAGTATTGTATAGGTGTATTATAAGGTATGTGCTAGATTCTGTCAAAGAAAAGCTGATATAATTTTGCAACAAAAAAACAGAGCCATATTTGTATGACTCTGTATAAATTTTATTGCTCCATTTGTTTACCCAAAAATCCAGCGGCGGATTGTGCTAATTTGCCTTCCAATTCACCCATTTTTTTATCTTGTGAAAGGAATATAACAGCACCCATGACATCGCCTTCTGATATAATTGGTGTGATAAGCTGATAATTATAATTTTCTGTTTCATTATCTTGTAGCATAGGGATAAAAGTATTTTCTTTTCTGTCTGCAATAACGGTAGTTCTTTGGTTGATGCATTGTTCCAATTCGCCACTGATATGTTTTTCAAAAAACTCTTTTTTACTACCACCAGAAACAGCAATGATTTGGTCTTTATCTACAATGCAAGTAAGATGTCCAGCGGTTTGCGCTAATGACTCGGCATACTCACGAGCAAAAGCACCTAATTCTCCAATAGGGGAATATTTTTTTAATATGATTTCGCCTTCTCTGTCTGTAAATATTTCTAAGGGGTCGCCCTCTCTAATTCTCAATGTTCTTCTGATTTCTTTTGGTATTACAACTCTACCTAAGTCATCAATTCTTCTCACAATGCCTGTTGCTTTCATGATAATTTCCTCCTATTTTATAACGGCAGTAAATCACCGCTTTTTTTGTATTATATTTTCCTCGTTCTTTTCCTTTTCTTCTTACAATAGTATTTGTAAAACTGCAAAATTTATACAAAATTTATGATATGGATTTTTTTGGAAAAAATAAAAAAGTGCTTTACGATTAGTAAGCACTTTACAATACAATATAAAAATGATATAATTTATTTAACGAAGTAGATGACCGTTACCCACTATGAGTAGGGTATGCCTTATCTCCTTTGGATAATGGGTTAAAAAAACTACCCCCATATACCGCCTAAGATAATGATGGGGTGCCGTTTTTTTACATTACTTTCTTTTGATTAGTACTATAATAAGAGAAAGCAACGCAATGAGTGTACTAAATACATTTAACATCAGCCCTGCTGATGTGAGCATTAAAAATAATACTTCATATGTACTCATACGCACCGCCTCCTTCCTTCGTCAAAGGAGGCAAAACAAACCCATCACGGTCATCTTATTCTTATAATAGCACAATGATATACAAATTACAACAAAAAGCAAGGACATTTCTTTATGGAATGTCCTTTTTTTACTTTACTTGTGTTCGCAAAGTATAAAGTTTTTTGTCAAACTTTTTAGGGAGAAAGTTTGTGGGTGTGGGTGAAGCCCGCAAATAAAATAATATTGTTCTGTTAAGAAATTGAGACGTTGCATTAAACTCCAACAACTTCCCCTAAAGTTGGACAAAAATTTTAAAAGGAAAAGTTCGTTTTACATTAATAAAGGAAGAAAGACACAAAAACATTACAAAAGTTACAGCAAGTTTACAGTTATGTTACAATATAAGCAAAACTATTGCACAGAAAAAAGGTATCGGTTATAATGTGTTCAGCAAAGGGGAAAACAAGCCAAATGCTAACAGACTGTATACCGGGGGGCGTCGGAAGTACGCCAAGTGCAAAATAGGATTTGAAATATTACAGTACTGTTACACTTAGTTGATAAGTATTGACGAAGAAAAACAACAATGCTATAATTCAACTTGTATCAAGGGGCTACCCTTTGAGAGGGGCTTGGTAAGAAAGCCTAGTTTAAAAATACTCTACACGAAAACAACAAACAAATGGTTTTATAATTAAAAGGAGGAACTAACGACATGAAAAAGTTTATTTCATTTGCTTTAGCAGCTTCTATGGCACTCAGCATGGTACCTGCTACAGCATTTGCAGCAAGTGATTTGACAGCTTCTCACTCTAACATAAGAGTAACAGCTAACACAGAATTTTATCCTAAAAAAGTAGCAGACGCAGACGCAAGTTTGACAACAAGAGAAGTACCTTACATTTTGCTGGAAGCAACAACAGATTTTAAATATGATGAACAAACATTTGAATTGGCATTAGAAAATGCTGAATGGTTGGAAAGAAAAGACGACGGTGACATATTATTCATTGAAACAGAAGAATATATGGCAGGCGAAGACGGTATTAAATTTAAACCAGTAGGTGGTTCTACATCAACAGATACAACAACACCAGGAACAAGTGAAGATTTAGGTACATTAGAAAAAGCTTATCAAACAGCAGCAGAAGCTTTGAAAGATGCAGCAGATGCTTATTTAGTTGCAATCAGTGCAGCAGCAAGCGCATCAGCTCAAAAAGGTGCTATGGACGCTGCATTAACAGTTTGGAATAATGCAAAGGCTACAACAACAACAAAGAAAGCTGCACTTGATGATGCAAAAGCAGCTCAGGAAAAATTACCAGAATTAATAAGTGCATATACTGAAGCATATAATAAAGTAGGAGATGCTATTTATGTATTAGGTGATCCAGCTAATTCAGGTAATTATGATGACCCAACAGATGATTCAGGCTCTGCAGCAGTAGCAACAACTGGTAAATATGCTGTTAATGATACAACTGCTAGTCCATTAGTATCTAAATATTATGAAAAAGATGGTGCGGCTGTAACAGCTGCTAACAATACTGATTTAATATCTGCTATTGATGCAGAGGGTGTTGTGCTTAGTGAAGCAGGTAAAGAGGCTCAAGCAAAACTGAATGAATATAATAATGCTGTAGAATATAGAACAGAAGCAGATTCTGCTGTAAAAGCAGCTCAAATAGAATTAGATGCTGCTGGTGCAATAGTAATGGCTGGTACAGTTGATCCTTCACCTGTAGAAGCTAATGTTGCAGCTAAACAAACAGAGTATGATAATGCAGTAAAAGCTGAAGAAACTGCAAAAGCAGATTATGAAGCTAAAAAAGAAGCATATGAAAAAGCAGCCGGCGAAGGCTTTAAAACAGCTAAAGATGCATATGAAGCAGCATTAGCAACAAGAAATGATGCTGGTTTGAAAGTAATACAAGTAGGCGGCTTGCAAGGCGTAGATGATATTGATACATTAGATGGTACAATAGGTCTTAGCGATGGAGCTGGCGATTATGATGGTGGAGCAGCTTCTTATGCAACTGAATTAGGATTAAATGGCTTTGACATAAATGGTGTTAAAGCAGTTGCTGCTGCTTATGATGTTGCAGTTGGCGAAGAAACATTGAAAGTTGAAATCACAAAGAAATCTGACAGCAGAGTTGTTGTAAAAACAAGTGGCTACAGATTTAAAGATGGCGATGTATTGAGCATTCCTTTGTTCGTAAGAACAACAGGCGGAACAGCAAGCGTATCTATTGATTCTCTTGACTCCGAATTTACAAGCCAAGGCAAAACATTTGCTAAAACAGCTGATGGTGACACAGAATTGAGCATCGAAAAAGTACAAAACTTCTATGATGATGATGAAATCAAAAACTTGTACTTAGAAGAACTCGTTGCTGGCACAATCGAACCAGGAAAAATTATTTCTTTACGTATCAATGGCGACTTCAAAATGAAAGCTGACAAAGACGGCGTTAAAGTAACAAGAATCACTGGTGACGGTGGCACAGATGTTGAAGTATTGAAAAAAGATAGCGACAACAACTACGTAGCATTTGCACCTGGCGATGAAGCTGATGAAATTTATCTTCGTGTAAAAGGTACAGCAAAATCTACAAAAGCTACACAATATAGAATTCAAGGTTTGAAAATTGTTGAAGACGGCGCAGATTTCGGTGATGAAGCTTCTATCACAGTAAGCGGTGGCGGCACAAGCAAACAAACAATCAAAATTGGTAACTACGAAGACTTCGGCGTTAAATTAACAGCAGAAGACAAAGACCTTCCAGTTATCTATGCTGGTACAATGGCTAACAGCAAATATGACAACCAAACATTGAAAGTAACAATTGAAGAAACAGTTGCTAACTCTTTCATTGATAATAGAAAAATGGAAATCACATTGCCAGAAGGTGTTGAATTCGTAAACGATAGCGGCAAGAGAGGCGCTGCACCAGATAGCATTGATGATGTAACAGAAGATTTCAAAGTATACAACTTTGCAGGAAGCGAAAGCGATGTTAAGAAAGCTATGACATTGAATGACAATGGTACAAAGATTACTATCAGTGGTAAGGATTTGCCAGATGCTTCCGGTACAAACAAAGACAGAAAGAGAAAAATTGAATTCAGCGTACACGTATCTGCAGAAGCAGACTTCACAGGCGATGTTGTTATGACATTGGGTGGACCTGGTGTTGCTGACAAAAATGTAAGCGCAACAGTTGCAACTGTTAAAGCTCCTATTGAAGTTAGAACAGCTGTAAATGAATTGAAAATTGACTATAGAAACACAGAAATCGCTGACATCACATTGGTAGAGCCAGAAGCTGGATTATGGGCTAAAGATGACGTTATCAATTTGGAAGGCGAAAGAATGAGCTTCGAAAGTGGCGCTAAAGCTGAAGTTGTAAATGGCGACATGAAACTTGACAAATTCGACGGAGATTACATTGATGTAAACGATGGCGTATTGTCTGTAAAAGTTAGCAGCAGAAGCTCCAAAACACCTGCAGAAATCAAAATTTCTGGATTGTCATTATACATGGACAGAAGTCTTGCAGCAGGTAACTACAAATTGAAAGTATTCGGTGAAGGTAAAAACGAATTCTTCATGAACAACTACGACAAAGATGGCGATGACTTTGCTAACGTATTTGAAACACAAAAAGTTACTGTAATGGATGACTTTGTAAAAATCGTAACAGCAGGTCGTGATAAAGACGATGCTACATTTACAACAAAAATCGTTGTACCTGTAGGCGGAGATGTTATCACAGCTGGAACAAAAGAAATCAAATTGAGTGAAATGCAAGGCGGCGCTTGCCCTCCAGCATACATCAACAATGATGGTTACACAATGTTACCAGTTAGAGCCGTAGTAGAAGCTTTGAACGAAATCGCAACAGTAAGATGGGATGACGCTACAAAGACATGTACAATCGGATTTGGTCAGAGAGTATTCTCCATGACAGTTGGAAGCAAAGTTCTTAACTTGAATGGTGTATCTACAGCATTGAATGCAGCTCCAGAAAACAAAGATGGTCGTGTATTCTTACCATTGAGAGACCTTGGATATGCATTAGGATTGTCTGACAGCCAAATCTCTTGGGATTCTACAACACAAACAGCTCAGTTGAACTAATTTGAAAAAAGTTCAGTGAAGTGAAATAAAATAAAATTGGGGCGGTGACGTATGTCACCGCCTTGGTTTGTTTTTGAAGAAAATCGTGAGGACGTTGTCCCCACTACCTCTACTTCCTTTCTTGAAAGAAAGAGAAAGAACTTTAAACGGAAAACTTCGTTTTTCTAATGACAATATGGAAATATTTACATACAAAAATTTGCAAATTAATGAAGACTATGTATTATAAAAGTCGTATAATGAAAAAGAACAAAGAAGGGAGGAAACACTATGAAAAATTGGAAATCTGTTTTAATTGGATTCGCTGCAGGTGCTATGTGTATGGCAACAACACCCGCTTTTGCTGGTATTTATAAGGCAGTACAGGCTCAGCTTATGCCTGATGTTTTATTTGATATTGATGGTAAAGTGGTTGGCTCTCCGTCTAATCAGCCAGTTGTAAACTATAATGGTTATATTTATGTGCCGATTCGATTTATTGCGGATTCTCTGGATTGTCAAATCGCTTTTGACCCTGTTACAAAACGTGTTGAAATTGTTTCTCCAGAACCTGAAGTAATAGAAAAAGTGGTGGAAAAAGAAATTGAAAAAATTGTTTATGTAGACCAAAGTGATGACCCAGATTATGTAGTTTATAACAAATTGCCTGTAACTGTTTACAGAGATGGATATAAAATTGCTTTGAGAACAATTATGATGGACGATAAAGATGGTGGCGGTAAAAAAAGAACCAGAACATATTTGACTGTCGAAAATACTGATATTAGTAAAGTGAGTCTAATGCCTTATGATGCAAAATTGACGTTAGATGGTGTAGAATATGATGTATCTACTAGCGGTGGCGGTCGCTGGGACGATAACTGGGACGAAACTATTAGAAAAGAAGAAGAAAAAGAAGGTTATATATTATTTGATGGCGTGGATTATGATTACTCTAAAGGTACATTGGAATTCCAAATGCGTGTAAATGATGATTCAGGTGATACCATTGAAGATATTAGAATTGATTTTAAAAAATAAGGTGTGGTGAAAAATGAAAAAATGTTTTTTGTCTGTTTCTAAAATCATTTCAGTAGTGCTTTGTGTAAGCGTTTTGATGGGTAATGTGGTTTTTGGTGCAGAAAAAAAAGATAAAATATTGGATATTAAAACATTGGATTATGAAACCGCTGTTGATATGGCAATTAAAAGCGATTCCTCTTTGAAAAAGATTGCTGACCAGATTGATGTAACATTGAAAAATAGAGAGGATATGTTTATGGGTGACGTGCGCCCTGGTAGTTCTTCTCAGTTGGTTGTGCTGAGCGCACAGAGATTGGCTTATTTAAGTGGTATTCATTCTCTGGACGCAAGTTATCGTATTTCTGAAATTACAGAAGATGTTACAAAAATTGGTATTCGTGCCGCAGTGAAAAATTCTTTTTCTACAATTACATTGAATCAAAGTAAATTAGAATTGTTGAAAAAAAATTATGATTTGCAAAGACAACTTTTGGCACAGGCTACATTGAAAAATCAAGTAGGCATGATGAGCAAAAAGGATTTACAAGATTTAGATAGACAAACTCAACAAATGGCTGAACAAATTAGACAATTACAAATGAGTATTGATAATGCATATATTGCTTTAAATGATTTAATTGGTGTTGCACCAGAAGATAGATATGAAATTATCAATGATGTAGAGTATACACCTCTTGAAATGAATATGAGTATTGATATGTATGTAAGTAGAAAACTTTCTACTGATCAATCTTTACAGATGCAACAAATTGCAGTGGAAAATGCAGAATTTTCAGCAAAAACAATATCATTAGGTACAACAGGCTCTGAACATAGAACAAGTGAATTGGAAGCAACAAATACTGCAAGAGATTATAAAAATGCAAAAGAAAGCAAAGAAAAAAGTATTAGAGAGGCATATATACAATTACAGCAATTAGAATCTATGAGAAAAAATTTGTTGACAGATTTAGAAAAAGCAAAATCAGATTTGGAAAAGGTAACTGTGAATTATAATGTGGGAAATGTTACTGAAATTACATTGAAACAAGCAGGATTAGCAGTTGACAGTATTGAAAATAGCCTTTTGGAAAATACATTAAATCATGATTTGCTTATGTTTACATTTGATAATACTTGTGTATTAGGCAGTGCAAGCTAAAAACAATACTATAATGATATCATAAAAAGAACAAGAATATTTATCTTGTTCTTTTTTTATGAAAAAATTACATATTTTTAATGATTTGGCAAAAGCTAATAAAAAGTATGTAAAGTAGGTGATGTCCGTGAAACAGATTTCAAAAAATTTAGAAAAAAATATTACTATTATAGAAAATGCTTTTCAAAACTGTGGTGATATTGTAAAAAGACACTTTTTTGTGGGAGAAAAGAAAGATATTGCTGTATATATGATATATACAGATAATATTGTAAATGGAAATGCCATAGAGGAATCTATATTAACAAATATAATGAATCGCTGTCGTATTGATGGAAAAAAAGAAGGTATGCTTAAAAGGCTGAATGAAGAAGTTATTGCTATTGGAGAAATGAATGAAGTAAAAACATTTCAAGAAATATTTGATGCAGTGCTTTTAGGGGATACCATATTACTTGTGGACGGAAATGACATTGCATTACAGGCTTCTACAAAAGGCTTTCCTTCTCGTGGAGTTAGTGAGGCAAAAACAGAAGTAGTTGTACAAGGACCAAAAGATGCTTTTACAGAAATAGGAGCAACTAATATCGTATTGATAAGAAGAAGAATAAGAGATACAAAATTAAAAGTAAAAAGAACAAAAGTAGGAAAAAGGAGTAAAACAGATGTTGCAATATTATATATGGAAGATATTGTAAGAAAGGAAATATTGCAAGAGGTAGAGTATAAAATCAATCAAATAGATATTGATGTAGTATTAGATAGTGGGTATATTGACCAGTTACTGGAAAATAGGTGGCTTTCTCCTTTTCCTCAATTACAAATGACAGAGCGTCCAGATAAAGCAGCGTCTGCATTATTAGAGGGCAGAGTTGTAATTGTAATAGATAATACACCTTTTGTAGTAATAGCACCAGCTACATTAAATGTATTTTTTCAAGCGGCAGAGGATTATTATGACAGATGGGAAATAATGAGTTTTATTAGACTGATAAGATATTGTGCGGGATTTTTAGCAGTAGCGTTACCAGGGCTTTATATTGCATTAACTGTATTTCACCCGTCTATGCTTCCTACAAATTTAGCACTTAAAATAGCAGAAACAAGACAAAACATTCCATTTCCTGCAGTAGGAGAGATATTAATTATGGAATTAGCTTTTGAATTGCTAAGAGAAGCAGGAATCAGACTTCCTTCCCCTGTAAGTTCTACAATAGGCATTGTAGGAGGAATTATTATAGGTCAGGCGGCTGTAGAAGCAGGTATTGTTAGTCCAAGTGTAGTAATTGTTTCAGCATTAACAGGAATTTGCACATTTGTTATTCCTAATATTGCATTGGTTTCAGGACTACGCTTAACAAAATATATTGTATTGATATTTTCGGCATTTTTAGGGCTATATGGTTTTTGGCTTGCACTAATATTAATGCTAATTCATATGGCAAGTTTAAAAAGTTTTCATATACCGTTTTTGTATCCTTTTTGTTCCGCATCAGTAAACAATTATAATGATTTAGAGGATAGTATATTTCGTTTACCATTATGGTTTATGAAAAAAAGACCTATTTTTTCTAATGATAAACATAGACAAAGAGAAAAGGGAGGCAAAATATAATGTTTTCCGAAAATGACAAAATTTCTATTAGACAACTACAAGCATTATTGATATTAGATTTGTTTGGAACGGCTGTTGTAACGTTACCAAGACAGACTGTAAATTCAGCAGGAAATGATGGATGGATTGCAGTACTTTTGGGCAGTGCAGTTATGGCAGTTTTTACACTTGTTTTTACAATATTAGGACAAAGGCATATAGATAAAACAATAGTAGAACTTTCTCAAGCACTGCTTTCTCGTCCCATAGGTATATTAATTTCATTGGCGCTAGCAATTAAAATTATAATAGGCGCAGGATTGGAATTACGTATATTTTGTGAAATGATAGGACAATCTATGTTATTTCGTACACCTATTTTTATAACAGCACTTGCTATGTTATTTATTTGTGCGTATGTATCTGCAATAGGATATGAATGTCGTGCAAGAACAGGAGAGATATTATTTGTGTTTGTATTTGTACCTTTTTTGATATTGATGATATTAGCCATATTTACAGCAGATTATAGTAATTTACGTCCTATTATGAGCCATAATACTTCTGAAATTACAATGGGTGCTTGGAAAACAATACTCTCTTTTCAAGGATTAGAATTATTGTTTTTAGTATTTCCTTATTTACAGCACCCACAAAAAGCGAAAAGAGGAGTATTAGAAGTAGGTATTGCCATAGCATTTTTTATGACATTGATTACACTTTTAACCATTGCTGTTTTTGGGGAGTATTCTGTTACCAATAAATTATTTCCTGTATTGCAGATGATGGATT
>OFFY01002811.1_pt1 | contig 11492 bp, 1 predicted proteins | sample 1521481 | NCBI WGS metagenome assembly OFFY01 (sample SAMEA3504117, study PRJEB24116) | mouse gut metagenome | biome: mouse gut; feature: mouse-associated habitat; material: faeces | place: Denmark | collected 2011
GGCAGGATCAATATTTGGTAATTTTAAGTCTTTTATCTTATCTAAAATTGCACCACTATTCTTATCACCAGTAATTTCTTGAAGAGCATTTTGAAGGTTACCAGCATTCTTTGTAATAACTGGAATAGCTTTAATTCCATCAGAAACTAATTTAGCTGTATTCCCTGTTACTACGTCCCCCATCACATTTTTAATAGCAGGATCTTGCAAAATTGATGACACGCTATTAAAAGCATTAAGTGCTTTTTCTGGATCAATCTTGGTAATATCTTTTAATTTATCCAGACTTGCTCCCGCGTTTTTATTACCTGTAATCTGTTGAGCAATACTTTGAACATCATTTAGGCTATTTTCAATTTGGTTTTTTGCAGAAATAGCTGCCATCCCAATCTTAATTGGATTACCTGAAGACAAACTATTAATTAAGTTTTGAATTTGGGGATCCTTTAAATTATTGGATAAATCTTTTACAGCACCGCTAATCTTAGTAGGATCAATATTTGGTAATTTAAAATCCTTTAACTTACTAATTAAATCACTGCTACCATAAGTTTGGGCAGGATCTGTCGGATCCTTTTTAGTTTCATCATTAGTTCCTGTCACTTGCTTGATGATATTTTGCATTTCATCAATGCTATCAGTGAGCTTATCTTTTGCTTTGAGTCCATCAATTAATAAAGAGCCCGTTTTTCCAGTAAGCAAGTCATTTGCGAACTTCTGCACATCAGGATCACTTAGATTTGTTTTAACTTGGTCAATTGCTTGCTTAACTTGTGATGAATTTAACTTCTTTATATTATCTAAAATACTGCCAAAACCATTTTGTTGAGCAAAATTTACTGCATATAAATTGGCAGCAATCTTAGCTTCATTTTCAGCTTTTGGAGTTAACTCAAAAGTTGTTATTCCCGTTTCAGGAATAGTGATGTTGGTATTTTCAACAATATTTTTATTTTCAGTTTCATCAGACGGATTATCAGCTTTACTAGAGGAAACATTATTTGTCTTTACTCCCTTTAAAGCAACCTTTGATAAATCCGTAGCCTTCTTTAATTGCTTCCCAGCTTGAGCAGCTTGATTAATTTTTGTTGCTTCATCTGATGAATTATCTTCGTGGGTAACTGGAGTTGATTGTTGGGTATTTGTTATTGCATGTTCAACTTGAGTTTGGGCAGCTTTTTCTAAATCGGTAGTATTATCTGGTGATTGCTCTGAAGTAGCCTGCGATTCAGCAGTTGGAGTAGAATCAGCAGATTTTTCACTATTATTCTGGGGAGTACTATTTACTGCATCGTTATTATGCGAATTGGAAGTATTAGCTTTAGGAATTGAAGGAGTGGTAGAATCAGCATTTTTAACCACAACCACTTTCTCCGTCTCACTTATTCCAGATGAAGTAGAGGTACTGGTTTGTTCACTTGCTTGATCTAAATCGCCATTATCGTTATTTGTATCAGCCTTGGTAACATTGGCATTACTTCCAAGCCAAAGGGTAGTACTTAACAGCACAGAAGCTGCACCAATTGTCAATTTACGAATACCAAAATGGGACTGTTTTTCTGCATCCTTTTCTATTCTCTCTATACGGTTATTCTTCGAAACCATATTTTTCCTCCAAAATATCAATAATTTATGAATGATATAAACACTACTATTTATTATCAATTATAGAATAACATTTATTATTTAATTTGTAACTATTTTTTTATAAGTAGTGTATACGAAAAGCAAGATGCTCTTTGCATCTTGCTTCTTTTTTAACTAATTTTCATTAGTCTTCTTTTCTCCGGCGTTTCTTCACACCTGCAAGTCCGATTAATCCTAATCCTGCAGACAATCCGCCAAGTACGGCTGCTGCATCGTTAGTCTTCTCACCGGTTTGTGGTAAAGTCTTGCTCTTTTCTCCACTCTTGGTGTAGTGTGGATTGCCGTTTGCATCTACATAGCCAATGATTTCTCCATTTGGTGCAACAATGTTGCCATTTGCATCTACTGTTTCGCCGTGAGGGCCAATATTGTTGGTCCACCCATTTACGCTGGTTGCGTGTGGTGCAATATTGTTGTTCCAGTAGCCGTTTTGACTATGTGGAGCAATATTATTGTTGTAGTTTGGCGTTGGTTTTGGTGTAGTTGGTTTTGGCTTATTGTTTTCCTTCTTTGGCTCTTCTGGAGTGGTTGGTTCTTCCGGAGTCTTTGGAGTTTCAGGCTTCTTTGGAGTTTCCTTCTTTCTGTAAACTACTTCAGTGTCCTTAGTTGGATCAACTGGGGTCACAGAATTTTGATCCGGAGTGTATCCATCGATAGTAGGAACTGGTTCATCCGGAACTACCTTAGTTGGATCAGTTGGATCATTCTTATATTGTGGTTGATCTGCACCTGGAATTGGATTTCCAGATGGATCTACTGGAACGATCTTGCCGATCTTATGGTAAACAACTGAATCTTCAATGTTCTTTTCAACTGCCTTTTCACCTGGAAGCGTCTTACCAACAGTATTACCATTCTTAGACTTGGTGTCGGCAACATAACCATCAATTACTGGAACCGTAGTTGACTTATAAGTGTCAATGTTAGACTTCCAAGATTCATCTGGGTTAGTAATTTCACCAGTTACCTTATCAATGATTAAAGTACGAGTCCAAGTTGAAGTTTGAGTTTTATCAGGCTTCAATTGCTTGCCTTGATCATCTACAAAGTGAACCGTTGAAGTGTAGTCCTTAGAGTAGTTATCCTTTTCAGGCCATTTTGGACCATTTGGATCGTTAGGGTTAATTGGAGTATCTGGCTCGTGTGGGTTGTTTGGACCTACAGGAGCTGTAGCATGTTCAAGAGTTACAGTAAACTTGTTACCGTCCTTAGTAAAGGTTTCTTGACCATCCTTAAAGGTATTTTCAACTAACTTGTAACCCTTATTTTCATAGTCAGCGATTGTACCAGCAGTAGTGTAGGTAATCTTGTCACCGACGTTACCCTTCAAATCATCAATCTTCAAAGTTTGACCAGTAGTCTTATCAATGTAGGTTACAGAACCGGTTACAACAACCGCATCAGGATTCTTAGTGTAAGGAACATTGACATTGTCGCCTCGGTTGTTTCCTGGATCTACTGGATCACCTGGCTTACCAGATTCAGGTTGGTAACCTGGAACTGATGGCTTAGTACCTGGAATAGTCTTTGAAGGATCTGATGGATCAGTTGGGAATTGTGGTTGTGGTGCATCTGGAATTGGGTTGCCATTTGGATCAACTGGAATAATGTGACCATTTTCACCATAAACTACATTTACTGAGTAATCCTTATCGTTATGGTTAAGAGTTACAGAAGTAATACTCTTCAAACCATTGCCATCCTTAGAAATGTTGACTACATGGTATCCATCAATAAATGGAACATCCATACCGTTAACTTGTTGATCTGGTGACCAAGTCAAAGTCTTGGTCCACTTACCCGTTACTTTATCAAGTTCACCATTTGCAGTAAAGATGATAGTTTGATCAATTGAAGCACGTAATACAGTTCCCTCATCACTAACAAAGTTAATAGTGCGCGTTACGCGACGTGTTAAATCAGTTGTATCAGTGCCGTTTGGATACTTCGGTCCATTTGGATCGTTAGGATTAATTGGTTCTCCTGGCTTACCTGGCTTGTCTGGAGTTACTGGAACAATATCATGTTCTACGTAAATAGTTACATTTGTAGTTCCCTTGGCAATCTCACCTGGAATAGTTACATCTGGGTTGATTACTTTATAACCCTTGTTAGTAAGTTCAGTAATGACCTTAGTCTTGTCATAGCTTACCTTTGTACCAACATCTTCTGAACCGGAGTTGTAACCATAATCAGTAAGGTTTTGACCAGTCGTGTTGTCATGTACAAAGATATTTACTTCACCCTTGTCATTTACAACTGGGTTGTAAGGTACTGGAGTATCTTTACCCGGATCAGTTGGCGTTACTGTTGGAGTTGATGGAGTCATTCCTGGAACAGTTGGAACTGGTTCATCTGGAACTACCTTAGTTGGATCACTTGGATCAGTTGGGTATTGTGGTGTTGGTACATTTGGAATTGGTTTACCAGATGGATCAACTGGGATGATCTTACCGTTTTGGCTGTAGTTTACAGTTACAGTCTTGGTCAAGTCTTCTGGAGTGATGGTTGTTCCACCTGCAGTACGCTTGTCTGCGTGGTAGCCATCAACTACTGGAGTATCAACGTTGCCAAATGTATGACTACCTACATTCCATGAACCATCAGTGACTACCTTACCAGTTACGTTATCAACTACCATGGTCTTAGTAAATGTGAAGCTTTGAACATCATCCTTAGGAGTCTTGTCACCTGCACCAGTGTAGTGAATAGTTTGTGTACCAGTCTTAGTCAAGTTGTCCTTACCAGTGTTGTCTGACCACTTAGGTCCATTAGGATCATTAGGGTTGATTGGTTCTCCCGGCTTACCAGGCTTGTCTGGAGTAATGGTTGTAGTACCATGCTTCAAGACTACTGTGTAAGTTTGAGTGGTATTGTCATCGTTGTCGTAAACTGCACCTGCTGGGAAGCCATCGTTTACAAGAACGTAACCCTTGTTTTCAAGGTCTTGAATAGTTGAAGCAGTACTGTAGTCAATCTTAGCTCCTGCCTTACCACTCAAGTTACCTGAAGTGGTGATTAATTTATTACCTTCATCGGCATCAACGTAGTTAACAATAGCTACTTGATCCTTAGCTGGAGTCTCTGGTGTGTATGGCACTGGAGTATCCTTGCCTGGATCAGTTGGCGTTACTGTTGGTGTTGATGGAGTATAGCCTGGAATAGTTGGTACTGGCTCATCTGGAACTACCTTAGTTGGATCAGTCGGATCGGTTGGGTATTGTGGTGTTGGTACGTTTGGAATTGGCTTGCCGTTTGGATCAACTGGAATAATCTTACCATTTGGTGTGTAAGTTACAGTTACTTCCTTGGTCAAGTCCTCTGGAGTAATTGTTGTTCCACCTGCAGTACGTTTGTCTGCGTGGTAGCCATCAATTACTGGTGTATCAACGTTGCCAAATGTGTGGCTATCTACATTCCAACCAGTTTGACTGATAATTGCACCAGTTACCTTATCAACTACCGCACTCTTAGTGAAGTCAAAGCTTTGAACATTGTCGTCCTTAGCCTTACGTCCATCAGAGTAAACGTAGTGAATGGTTTGTGTACCAGTCTTGGTCAAACTATTTTCACCAGTATTGTCTGGCCACTTAGGACCATCTGGATCATTAGGATTGATTGGTTCTCCCGGCTTACCTGGTTTGTCTGGAGTGATGGTAGTTGTACCATGCTTCAAGACTACTGTGTAGATTTGAGTGGTATTATCATCATTGTCGTAAACTGCACCTGCTGGGAAGCCATCGTTTACAAGAACATAACCCTTGTTTTCAAGGTCTTGAATGGTTGAAGTAGTACTGTAGTCAATCTTAGTACCGGCTTTGCCAGTCAAGTCACCTGAAGTGGTGATTAGCTTGTTACCTTCGTCACTATCAACGTAGTTAACAATCGCTACTTGATCCTTAGCTGGAGTCTCTGGTGTGTATGGTACTGGAGTATCCTTGCCTGGATCAGTTGGAGTAACTGTTGGAGTTGATGGAGTGTAGCCTGGAATAGTTGGGACTGGTTCATTTGGTGTTACCTTAGTTGGATCGGTTGGATCATTTGGATAACTTGGAGTTGGTGCATCTGGAATTGGAGTTTTTCCATCTGGACCAACTGGAACTATCTTACCAACCTTCTTGTATACAACTGTAAAGATTCTATTTCGCTGAGCATCAGAAGCTTCAGGAGTAGTAGTAAAGCCACCCGCAGTATACTTGCCATTATTATTGGTATAACCAGATACTGCAACATAACCATCAATTACAGGAACATCTGCAGCGGTAAAGTCATGGCTAGTAGCGTTCCATTTACCATTTGAAATTAAAGTATTGGTTTGCTTGTCATAAGTATCACCAGAATAGCTAAATTGGAAAGTTTGGGAAGCTGAAGCATGAAGTTCATTTCCTTGATCATCAACATACCTTACAACTTGTGAAGCATCCTTTTGATCTTTATTTCTAATTTCTTCACCATTCTTAGTGTAAGTTACAGTAGTTTCACTAGTTGGATTGTCTGGAGTTACTGTTGCACCTTCAACTGAAGTTTTATCTGCATGATAACCATCAATTGTTGGAGAAGTTACATCATTAAACTTATGACTTTCCGGACTCCAACCCTTATCTTCAATTTGCTTACCAGTTACATTGTCAAAGACTAATGTATGTTCAAATTGAGTATTTTGAACATTATCATCGGCTGCCTTAGTACCATCACTATATACATAATGAACAGTTTGGGAACCATTCTTAGTTAAACTCTTAGCATCTGTACCATCTGGCCACTTAGGACCATCTGGATCGTTAGGGTTGATTGGCTCACCTGGTTTCCCTGGCTTACCTGGAGTAATGGTAGTTGTATTATGAATAAAGTGAACTTCATAACTACCACCATTTTCAGGCATAGTTGTTACATTAAAGTTATCACTTACCAACTTAAAGCCTTTATTCTCAAGTTCAGTAATTGAAGGTTGAGTAGAGTAGTCCAATGGAGTACCCGGCTTGCCAGTAATAGTCTTATCATATGAACTTAAGTCTTGCTTACCTTCACCCACCGTATCATCGAAGTACTTAACTGTAACAGTTTGGTCTTCTGGAGTAGGAGTTGGCTTAGTATAAGGAACATTAGTATCCTTAGTTGGTACTTCTGGGGTTACATTTGGAATATTAGTAGTCCAGCCTGGTACATTTGGTGTTGGCTCGTTTGGTGTTACCTTGGTTGGATCGGTTGGATCATTAGTGTAACTTGGAGTTGGTGCATCCGGAATTGGTTTTCCTGATGGATCTACTGGAATGATCTTACCGATCTTGTGGTAAATAATTGTAATTTCCTTATTTGGATCAGTTGGAGTTGAAGTTTGACCTTCATAAGTTCTTTTTTCTGCAACATAACCATCAATTACTGGAGCATCAACATTTTCAAACTTATGACTATCTGCATTCCATTGACCAGTTTGACCTGACTTAACAAAAGTAAAAGTGCCATTAGTGCTATCTTCACGAAGAGCAGTATTAGTGTCTCCATCAATATAATGGACAGTCTGTTTACTATCAACAGTTTGATCTTCTGGGGCTGGCTTAGTATAAGGAACTGGCGTATCCTTACCAGGATCTGTTGGTGTGACTGTTGGCACACTAGGAATATAACCTGGAACATTTGGTACGGGTTCGTTTGGAGTTACTTTAGATGGATCGGTTGGGTCTGTTGGATATTGTGGAGTTGGTGCATCTGGAATTGGGTTTCCTGATGGATCCACCGGAATAATCTTACCATTAGGAGCATAAGTTACCGTTACGGTAATATCTCCACTGTCTTTAGTCAAACCAGTAATTGCTGCAACATTATTACCATCACGGTGACTTGAAACGTCTACCAAGTGATAATTTTGTTCTACTGGAGAAACAACCATATCAAATGAAGTCTTATCGCTAGTCCAAGTAATTTGTGGAGTTGCGGTATTATTTTCATCGATTACCCACTGACCATTTTGTTGAGTAGCATTAACTAATTGACCAGTAACCTTATCTACATAAGCAGTTCCAGTGAAAGTAGCAGTTTGCTTAGCATTAGCAGGAACAGTAGCAGTAAAGGTTGAACCATCATTATTTACGTAGTTAACAGTTAAGTTAACTTTTTTAGTTAATTGATCAGGTTGAGCTTCTGCTGGAGTGTTCTTTGGCACATCTGGTGTTGGTGTATCTGGAGTTACTGGTTGAACACCATGTTTCATATGAACAGTTACCACTACATTCTGGTTACCTTCAATAGTAGAAGGAATGGTACCATCTGTTGTTACATACACATACCCTTGACTTTCAAGGTTAGTAATAGTTTGGGTAGTAGTATAAGTAACAGGAGTACCGGCATCTACTGATCCAGTAGTGTATTGAGTATTTGGAATAGTGGTATTAGTTGTATCATCATGGTAGTTAACAGTTACAGAACCCTTTTCCGCTGCCTTTTTGTAAACAACTACAGTTTCATAATTGTTTGGAATTCCAGTAATACCCTTATCTCTATAAGCTGCTGAAAGCATCCCATTTTGAACAACATCATTAGCTGCATCTAAAGTAAAGTTAGCCTTTACACTTGATCCATCGCCGCCAACGGTAACACCTGGGGCATTAGTTGATTGAATAGTTGCAGTGTAACCCTGTTCCACTGGAGAAGTCACTGCAGCATATGGATTAGTAACAGTTTGGCCTTGATCATTGGTCATCTTCCAACCAGAATCTTGAGTTACTGAATATCCACTTCGGATATAATCTAAAACTTCATCAGCACTGTGATTTAAAGCATAATCTTGAACTGTTTTAATTTGATCGGCAGTTAAATCAAGAGTTAAATCACGAGTCAAGTTTAAATCTTGAGTTACAACGAGGGGTTGACCATTTGCATCAAGAACTGGAGAACCATCTTCGTATACATACTTAATAGTATTAGTATGAGTACCCTTAATTTGAGTTGAAGTTTCGTGAGGAATCCAAATTTGGTGACTAGCACGCATCGTAGAAATACCATAAGCTGGACTATTTTGTAATCCACTTTGAGTTGGATTAGTTTCATTGTCACGAATTTGGTTAGCACGAATGCCACCAACTAAGCCTTGACCATTAATGGATAAATCTGGATTAGCACCATTATTATAAATATCACCGGATGCGAAACCATGCTTATTAAATTGAACGCTATTTACATCTGTCCAAATTTGTTGAGCACCATTTGATTTAATTTGTTGGTAAACAACATAATCAGTACCACCAATAGTTAAAATACCTTTGGTACCACCCATATAGATCAAGTTAGCGGTATATTGACTTGAAGTTGAATTAATGTCAGTACCACCAACACCTGCCATCCAACCAGTAGTTGCACCACCAGCAGAATAACGTTGCAAGTTAAGAAGTAATGGATCTTGAATATTAATTCGTGAATTTGGATTTCCTAATGGGAAGGAAATTAATTCGGCATAGAAGTTGGTGTTATCATCACGAATATCGACAACTGCACCCTTCTTAGAAGTAAAGGCAGCGTTAGTATTTGCATTACGTGAATCTAATTGAACTACATCATCCCATGGATTATCGCCACGACCTTCAAGAATAACTCTGAAAGTAGCGTCTTCACCAACTGTAATATTACCGGCTTCGTTTACTCCGATATAGTTATAACCATCATAACTACCTGAGGTTCCAGTCTTACCTACTGAATGGAAGTAAGTTACAGCGTGGTCACCAATATTAATATTGGCATTATTTGCTAAATCAAGTGCAACACCACGACCTCTGTTTTCAAAGTGAACATTAGCGTATTCACCCACGTTAAAGTTAGAGTTATCACCTAAGATAACCCCATCACGACCTGTAAAGTTAAAGGTTGAGTATTGGCCTAAATTGATTTGGCCAGAACCATTTGGTCTAGATTGAGCTGTACCATATCCACCAAATCGATCAGAATCTTTAGAAACTGGTCTAGTTCCCGTCATTGCAATACCTTGACCACTACCAGTATTCAAGTTAAGAGTAGAATTACGTCCAGTTGTTACACTACCATTACTATTAGCATAAATACCTGCTACGTGATAACGTTCAGTACTACTTGAATTATTACTTAAGTTAATGTTTAAAGTAGCATTATCTCCGACATTAACACTACCGCCACTAGTTAAGTTAATACCATCATTAATTTGAGAACTATTAATATTTAAAGTAGCACCATTTTCAACATTAACTTGACGAGCAACAATGTTAGAATTTGAATAATTATTTCTATTTCCCTTGTAACCTTGGGCACTAAATTGATCGCTAGTTGGTACAGTTTGAGTATTAACATTAGAAGTAACAGTACCTTGAATATTAACAGTACCGTTACCCATAATTGATCCATTAATAGTTAAATCTTTAAGGGTCAAATTACTATTATTAGTAATAGTGTACTGTCCTAAGTTAAGAGTTGATCCATCAGTACCGCTAATAGTTGCATTTCCATAAACACTCACATCGCCATAAGCGGTAATATTACCATCAATATTAACTTTTTTACCAGAATTCAATGCACTTTGGAAACTGTTCCAGTCTTTAACAGTTACGGCATCATCATTATTAGAACCAGTAGAAGTTGGAACTGCCATTAAATTTAATCCCAACATAGCCAACTTACTTGAAGCTAATTCTTTACTTGGATCAATACTTCTATTTTGAGCAGAAAGAGCATTAATGGTAGCTCTATCTACTAACGCTTCATTACCCTTAGTCAAATTAGCCTTAAGGGCATCAGCAGTTAATCCTGAGGTCAAATCACCAATCTTAAGTTCTTGAGTCTTATTATCTTTTTGTGAATCTTGATTGGACTTAGTTGCTTCAACAACTTGACCTAATCTTGCAGTATCTGTAGTTAAATCATTTTGACTAACTTCAGTATTTTTACCAGCTTGAGCAGCTTTTTCTAATTCTTGACCCACAGAAGCGGAATTTGTTTCTGAATTTTTCCCATCTTGAGCTGCATTGTTAATTGCTTTTGTAGTTTCCTTAGCAGCTTGAGTTTGAGTTTGCTGTTCAGCTTGCTTATTTTTAGTGTTTTCAGTTGCATTAGCTACATGAACGTCTGCAGCCTTTTGAGTTGCATCTTTCTCAGTAGCTTTTTCAGCAACCTTATTATTAGTCGTGTCTGATTGTTTAGTCCCATCTAAATCATTAACAGACTTTTCAGTTTGTGTTTGTGCAGAATTTGCATTAGCTTCTTCAGTCTCTACTTTAGCAGTATCACTTGCTTCTGAAGTTTGAGCTGCCTTTTCTACATCATTCCCATTAGTTACAGTACTACTATTTGTAACATCATTTGAATCTGACTTCTCAGTTGCGTCATTATTCTCTTCAATCTTATTTTGATCAGCTGCAACTACCACCTTATCAACATTTTTAGTGTCGACTGTAGCAGTGTGTGTACTTTCTTGAGTATCAGCTTCACTATTATCTTTTATAGTATCAGCACTGGCGACATTTGCATTATTTCCAAGCCATAAAGTAGTCCCAAGAAGAACAGAAGCAGCACCAACTGTCAATTTACGAATCCCAAAATGAGATTGACGTTCAGCAGTCTGTTCAATTCTTTGGATACGATTGTTTTTTGAAACCATAGTGTTTCAGCCTCCAATTCCTATTACGAACTGTTATGTTTTTAAGTTATTTTATTTTTTGCACAACTTAATAATAACATGTATTATTTAATATGCAATAACTATTTTTTAAAAAGTAAGCAAGCAAATATTGGCTTTGCTAACCAGGCCTCTAGTGCCTGCCAGGGACAGCAATGCCAAGGGAGGCCTGAGAGGCAGACAGCTGACAGGCACAGTGGGATATTGGCCTCAC
>OFFY01002820.1_pt1 | contig 11467 bp, 14 predicted proteins | sample 1521481 | NCBI WGS metagenome assembly OFFY01 (sample SAMEA3504117, study PRJEB24116) | mouse gut metagenome | biome: mouse gut; feature: mouse-associated habitat; material: faeces | place: Denmark | collected 2011
TATTAGAAAGGAATGGATAGCATGATACAAAAAATAAATATAGAAAAACTGAATGTTGCAGAATACAATCCTCGTATTGCATTAGAGCCAGATATGCCAGAATATCAAAAGCTCAAAAACAGTATTGAAAAATTTGGTATGGTAGAGCCTATTATATGGAACAAAAGAACGGGTAATGTAGTAGGAGGACATCAGAGGCTGAAAGTACTCACAGATAAAGGAGAAAAAGAGGTAGAATGTTCTATTGTAGATATAAATGAAAAAGAAGAAAAGAAACTCAATATATTATTGAATAAAGCAAAAGGATATTGGAATATCAGCGGTTTAACAGATGTTTTACAGGAATTAAACGAATGTGAAATGATGGATTTAACAGGTTTTGAGGAATGGGAATTAGAAAGTCTTAATATACAATATGAACACATCAACGACCTTTTAGAAAAAGATTTTTCAGGATATTCTGAAACAAATGTATCTGACACATTTGCTATAACATTTACACTACCAGAAAAAGAAAGAGAAGCTGTGGAGCGATACATCAAAAATACCAAAAATGCAAAAACAATATTGGCGTCGGAAATCATCAATAAAATAAAGGAGGAACAGTATGCATATTGAAAAAAAGAAAATAAAGGATATGGAAAGAAATTTATACAATACAAGAGTAGAACTGACCCCAAAAGAAAAAGCATACAAAGATATTGACAGGAGCATTACAACATATGGTATGATTCTTCCTATTGTCTGGAACAAAAATACAAATCATGTCATAAATGGACAACAAAGATTAACTATACTGGAAAATAAAGGCGAAACAGAAGTAGAAGTATCTGTTGTAGAATTGGACGAAAAACAGGAAAAACAACTCCATATTGCTTTAAATAAAATAGAAGGTGATTGGGAAGAACAAAAGCTCATTACATTGCTTGAAGAATTGGGAGAAGAAGCAATATTTACAGGGTTTACACAGCAAGAAATTGACAGTTTAACAAATGACATAGATAGTTTAATTGATAACGACGCTTTAGAAAAGGAATTAAAAGAGATAGAAAATACTTTTAATATTACGCTTATATTTGACAAAACAGAGCAGGAAACATTGAAAAATTATATTAAAAGTTATGGAAAAGACACATTGACACAAGTCATTATTCAAAAAGCAAAGGAGGAAACAGCATGAGTTGTGAATGTGGAACGCAAGTTGTTCTTTGCAATATTCCTATACGCTTTGACACTTATGAGGGTTGCAGTCATGAGTGTAAATATTGTTTTGCACAAAGAAAGAAAAATATATCTCATGTAAAAAAATATGGAACAGTACAATCATTACGTTATTTTATAGAGGGGAAAAGAACACAAGAAACAGCATGGTGTGATTGGGATATTCCCATTCATTGGGGAGGTATGAGCGACCCTTTTCAACCTATTGAAAAAACAGTAAAAGCATCTTATGAGTGTTTACAGTTATTTGCAGAAACAAAATATCCTTTTGTTGTGAGTACAAAAGGAAAATTGATAATAGAGCCAGAATATATAGAACTGCTTGAAAAATGTCATTGTGTGGTACAAATATCTATGGTATGTAGTGCATATGATAAGTTGGAATTAGGAGCACCTTGTTATGAACAACGTTTGCATATGGCTGAAATACTTTCTAAAAAAGTACAAAGAGTAATTGTAAGAATACAGCCTTATATGCCTGAGGTTTTTCATGAAGTTATGAACAACATACCGAAATTAGCAAAGGCAGGAGTATATGGTGTGGTAGTAGAGGGTATGAAATTTTTTAAAAATAAAAAAGGTATGGTGAAAGTTGGCGCAGATACTTGTTATCCTCTGCAAGTATTACGTCCCCAATTTGAAGCGATAAGAGCGGAATGTCACAAATATGGTATGAAATTTTATGCTGGAGAAAATAGATTACGTACAATGGGTGACGATATGTGTTGCTGTGGTATAGATGGTTTGGAAGGATTTCAAGGGAATGACTACAATATTTGTATGATTATCAATGGAAAAAATACAAAACCAACAGAAAAAATGAAACAAATAGGTACAGGTATGTGTTATCAATCTCTTTATCAAAGTGCTGGCGTAAATAAAAAAATAAAACAACAATCTTTTTATGGCATTACACAAGAGGAACTCCGCAACAAAAAAGATTACTATAAACGCTTTTTTGGTTTAAAAATATGAAAGTATGTGAATTAACTCCAGTACAGCAAATTGCTGGTATGTATTTTAAAAGAGAAGATTTGTATACTCCTTTTGGTACAGGGGGCGTAAATGGCGGGAAATTGCGTCAATGTATGTTATTGGTAGAAACGGCATTAAAACAACAGCATGATAAAAAGGGTATACTGACATATTGTTCCATTCATTCCCCTCAAGCACCTATTACGGCAGCAGTAGCAAAGTATTTTGGTTTGCCTTGTGTGATTGCTTATGGAGGGACGAATACAATTTCTATTGCTACAGAAAGTATGCCAAGACTTGCTATGCATTATGGGGCAAATATTGAAATTGTGTCAAAAAGTGGTAGACACAATGTATTAAAACAAAAAGCGAAAGAATTGAGTATCGCAAAAGAACTATTTGTCGTGCAGTATGGTATCAATATTGATGATTACGGTGAAATACTTTTACGTGCAGTAGCGGAACAAGTACAAAATATTCCTGATAATTTGAACGATATTTATATTACTTGCGGAAGTGGTATCACAACAAGCGGTGTGATAATTGGCATTGAGAAATATCATAAAAAAGTCAATCATATTCATGTAATTTCTACTGCATTTGACAGACAGCAGAAAATAAAAACAACATTAAAACGCTTTGGCGTATCAAGAGAATTTATATATCATGACCTTTTTCATACAAAAGGATTTGTTTATGAAAAAAAACAAAAATTGATAGTGGGAGGAGTGAAATTGCACCCACAATATGAGGCTAAGAGCATGAAGTATTTGATAGACCATCATCTGAATACAAAAAATGCTCTTTTTTGGATTGTAGGAGCGGAACCAAAACAAATATAAAAATGCAAAACAATGATAAAGGAGAGGAGGGAAATGTCAAATAAACCATGGGAAAGGCAAAAAGGAGAAAGCGAAAAAGCATTTGAAGCATTTAAAATATATCGTGATATGGGGGAAGAACGTACCATCACAGCGGTTGGTAAAAGGTTGGTAAAAAGTAGGAATTTAATTGACAGATGGAAAGAGCGTTGGCGCTGGAAAGAACGTGCTAGAAGCTATGATAATGAACTAGAAAAACAGGCAAAAGCAAAGGCTGTAAAAGAATATCATGCTATGACAGAAAGACATATTAAAATAGCAGTACAACTCCAAAAAAAAGCATTGGAAGCTTTGAACAATTTAGAATCAGAAACAATGTCAGCTAAAGATATTAAAGAGTTTATTAAAATGGCTACAGATTTAGAACGACTGAATCGCACTATAGACAATGGAAATGAAAAAGAAAATATGATTTTAGATGATGGATTTATAGAGGCATTGAAACAACAAACAAAAAAGTTAAATTGGGAGGATAGAGATGATACAGAATAGAGCATTATTTTCATTTCAGCCGTTTTCACAAAAACAGAAAAAGGTACTAACCTGGTGGCTACCTGATTCCCCTGTCAAAGATTGTAGTGGGATTATAGCAGATGGTGCAATTCGTTCAGGAAAAACAGTATCTATGTCATTGTCTTTTGTTATATTTGCCATGCAAAATTTTGAGTATAAGAATTTTGCCATGTGCGGTAAAACGATTGGCTCATTTAGAAGGAATGTACTATTGATACTAAAAAGTATGCTTTATACAATAGGATACCAATTAGAAGAACATAGAGCGGATAACATGATTGAAATAAAAAGAAATAGCGTAACAAATTATTTTTATATATTTGGTGGTAAAGATGAACGCTCTCAGGATTTAATACAGGGGCTTTCGCTTGCTAGTGTCTTTTTTGACGAAGTGGCACTCATGCCAGAATCATTTGTCAATCAAGCAACAGGAAGATGTTCCGAAAAGGGGTCTAAATTTTGGTTTAATTGTAATCCAGAAGGACCTTTTCATTGGTTCAAAACAAACTGGATAGATAAAAGAGAAAATAACGAGAAAGGAAAAAATTTATTTTATCTGCATTTTACTATGGAAGATAATATTTCGTTGTCAGAAGAAATTAAAAAAAGATATCAAAATATGTATGCAGGTGTTTTTTATTTACGCTATATACTGGGAAAATGGGTGCTTGCTGATGGTGTAATATATAGTATGTTTTCAGAAGAAAGAAATACTTATACAAACCAAAGCAGACCACATGACTTAAAAACGAAAGCAAGAAGATATATTAGCTGTGATTATGGTACGATGAATCCATGTGTATTTTTGGATATATGGGATGATGGCGAAACAATATGGATTGACAATGAATATTATTATGACAGCAGAATACAAAAAGTACAGAAATCTGATAACCGATATGGTGATGATTTTGATAAATTTGTAGCATTAGAAAATGTTGCTCCTTCTTGGGTTGTTGTAGACCCATCAGCAGTAAATTTTGAAACAGAATTAAAAAATAGACGTTATAGAGTAAAGTCAGCTGATAATAGTGTATTAGAAGGAATACGACTTGTTGCTACAATGATAGACAAAGGAAGAATAAAAGTAAATGTAAAATGTGTCAACTGGTTAAAAGAAATAAAAGGTTATGTATGGAATACAAAATCACAGGAACATGGAAAAGAAGAACCTTTGAAAATGGGCGACCATGCTATGGACGCAACAAGATATTTTGTAAAAACAATGATACCAAATAGGAGATTTGCAAAATGAGTAAAAAAAAGAAAATCAAAACAAATGACAATAAAAATACAATACGTTCTCCAAGTAAAAATAACAATATCAATACATTTTTATTGGAACAGCTAATGCAAAGAAAAATGATGTTTGACGGCTTTTCAAATACTTCTGCAAGAATGGGACAAAATACAACAAATTTGTTAGAAGGTACAGAGTATCAAAGTAATCGCTTGTCTTTTAATTGGAACTTACTCAACATACTTTATAGAGAACATTGGATTGTAAGACGTATTGTAGATGTTGTGGCGGAGGACATGGTAAAAAATTGGTATAAAATAAAATCACAGATATCCCCTAGTGATATTAAAAGAATAAATATATTAGAAAGACGAACGCAATTAAGAGCAAGAACATTGGAAGGTTTAAGATGGGCAAGATTATATGGTGGTGCAGCAGGTGTCATTATCATACAAGGGCAAGAGGATATGCTTGACAAGCCTTTAGAATTAGATACTCTTTTGCCGGGCTGCTTTAAAGGTCTTTTAATATTAGATAGATGGAATGGTATTTATCCGGGTACACAGATTGTAGAAGATAGTAATGACATTGACTTTGGTTTGCCTATGTATTATCATATCCGTTCTGACGCTATTGGTACAGGTATAAAAGTACATCATAGCAGAGTAGTAAGATTTATAAACAGAGATTTGCCTTATATTGAGAAATTGATGGAAAGTTATTGGGGTGCTTCAGAACTGGAACACATTTACGAAGAACTGAAAAAAAGAGATAACACAAGCTGGAATATTGCTACACTGATATTTTCGGCAAATTTAAAAGTGTATCAAATGGACGGTTTTGAACAAATGGCACTTATGGATGAGCAAGCGTTGGGAGATTTATATAAAACACTTATGCTTATGAATGAAATGATGAACAATAACAGTATGCAGGTAATAGGAAAAAATGATACATTTGATACTAGACAATATACATTTAGTGGATTATCTGACATTTATTCTGAATTCATGATGGATGTAGCTGGAGCAGCCGAAATGCCTGTTACAAAACTGTTTGGACGTTCCCCTGCTGGTATGAATGCAACCGGTGAAAGCGATATGCAAAATTATTATGATAGTATAGAGCAAAAACAAGAGGCTTGTCTGCGCCCTGTATTAGAAAAGTTATTACCTATATTATGTATTTCTGCATTTGGTTTTGTGCCAGATGATTTGGAAATAGAATTTAATAATTGCAGACGTCCAACAGAGGAAGAAAGAAAAACACTTGCACAACAAACAGCGTCTGCAATAATAGAAGTATATAATTCGGGTTTAATTAGTCAAAAAACGGCATTAAAAGAATTAAGACAATCCTCTGAAAATACAGGAATGTGGACAAATATTACAGATGAGGATATTGAAAAAGCAAGCGATGAAATAGCATTTCCAACAGAGAACTTGATACAGCCACCCTCTTTTTTACAAAATGGAGTAACGGAATATGAACAACAAGAATAAGTATTTACCAGTATGGAAAACAAGCAAAAGGCTAGAAAGAAATTATGAAAGGATATTGAATGTTATACAACAACAATTCTTTCAAGCAATATCAAATCAAAACAATCCAAATGAAATGATAAATTTATTAAATATCATTGCAAGACAATATTCTTTTGAAAAGTATTGTCAGGAGATTGCTTTACAAATGGTAACGTCTGTTTACAAAAAAACAGAAGGAAATTGGAGAAAAGCAGCAGGACAAAATAGTAAAGGACATGAAATTTATGAGGCATTGAATAAACAAAAACAAAATATTTTTATGCAAAATGTCATACAAAAATTGATAGAGCAAAATGCTACTTTAATCAAAACATTACCTTTCAATATTGCAAGTGATATTACAAAATATATTGAAAAAGAAACGACAAAGGGTAGGAGAGCAGAGGATTTAGCAGAGGAAATAAAAATAAAGTTTACAGAAAAAACAAAAGCAAATGCTATGTGTATTGCTAGAACAGAAGTCAGCAAAGCACAATCTGCACTGATAAGAACAAGAGCAGAAATATTAAATATACAATGGTATATCTGGAGAACATCACAAGATGAAAGAGTGAGAAACAGCCATAAAGATATGGAGGGAGTGCTTGTGAGTTGGAAAGACCCACCTTCACCAGAACAGCTTTCAAAATCAAAATATCAATATGGCAAATATCATGCAGGGGAAATATTTAATTGTAGGTGCTATGCAGAGCCTATTGTTGATATTCGTTTTGTAAAATTTCCTTGTAAAGTGTATTGTAATGGAAGAATGATAAAAATGAAAAAGTCAGAATTTTTAAAAATTATGTAGAAAGGAGAAAAAATATTGCAACTAAAAAATAAAATATGCAAAGACAAAAAAGCCTTTTATGGTAGTCGTATTAGCGAAAACAGAATACGAACGCCAGAAGGCTTTTTAATATGCAAAAATGTACCGATTGCAAGAGTAGGCACACAAGAGTATTTAGGAGAAGAATTAGGGCTGGAAGGATACGAAAATGTATTAGTGAATGTTGTCAGGACAGAACAAGAAGTATTTTCTCATAAAACAATCGCAAGTTTTGAAGGAAAACCATTTACAGATGACCACCCAGAACAAGAAGAATTTGTAACAACAGAAAATTATAAGCGATATGTCAAAGGTCATGTTACAAATGTAAGAAGGGGACAAGGTGATTTTTCTGATAAACTGCTTGCAGATATTATTGTATATGACAAAACAGTAATAGAAGAAATCGAAAACAATCAAAAAAGGGAAATAAGCTGTGGTTATGCTTGTGATTATAATGTAGATGAAAATGGTGATGTATTTCAAGTGAACATTACAGGAAATCATGTTGCATTAGTAGATGAAGGGAGAGCAGGACACAGCGTAAAAATATTAGACCACAATAAACAATATAAAGGAGTGCGAAAAAATATGCCAAAAATGAAAAATACAAAACAAATTATTGCAAGACTGTTTCCGTCTTTTGCAAAAGACGCTTCACCTGAAGAAATCGAAGAAGTTGTGACCGCTATCAATGAAGTACAGGACGAAGAAATAACAACACAAGACGAAGAACAAATTGAAAATAAACCAACAGCAGATGATGATGTGCTTTCTCAAATATTAGGAGAAATGAAAGCACTAAAAGATGAAATTAGTACATTAAAAATGGCAAATCAACAGCAAAATGACCCTCTTGCAAAATTAGAAAAAAAACTTTTTAATGAGGTTTCTGACGAAGAACAAAGTACTCTTGATGATGATATTACAGCAGATGAGAATGAAGTTACAGCAGATGAAGATATTATAGCAGATGAGAATGAAGTAACGGCTGATGAGGATATTACAGAAGACGACGATATAACAGAGGATAATGATGTGGAAACAACAGACGAAGAAGCTACAACAACAGCAACGGATAAAAAGGCTATGTTAGATTTAATTCGTACTATGCGTCCTCTAATAGCAAATATGAAAAATGACAAACAGAAAAAGGTAGTTACAGATTCTTTAATGAAATTGGGTCGTAGTGCTTTAGGAAAGCCTTCTAAACCTAAAAAGAATGGATATGCTGCCATTATGAAAGCAAAACAAAAACATAATACACAATTTATAACACAAGACAGTAAAATGTATGATGAAAGTCAATTAGGCAGGGAAATTGCAAAAAAAAGGAATCCACATTACAAACTTTCTTGAAAAGCAGAAGAAATAAGAAATATTTTCATTTATAAAATAAGGAGGAAAAACAATGTTGGGAAAAGCAATCGGTAAAAATTTTGATTTAGGTTATGTAGGAAATGTTTCAAGAAACAGAGACAATGTTATTATTTCAAGAGTAGTAAAACAAGGGGAAAAAGACATATTATTTGGACAGGCTGTTGTATTAAATGAGGATAACACAATACAAAAAATAAGTACTGATAATACACAGCAACAATGTATAGGTATTGCAGTAAGAGAAGTAAAACAAACAACAAATTACTTTACATCTGAAGGGGCATATCATTCTGGTGATACTTGCAGTATATTGACAAGAGGAACTGCTACAATAAAGTGCAATGCAGGCACACCAAAAGCAGGCGGTAATGTTTATGTCAGAATAGAAGAAAGTGATACAGGTGTAGTAGGAGAATTTGAGGCGGAACAGAGTGCAGGCAATATCGCATTAGAAAATGTTGTTTTTACAACAGGACAAATTGACAAAAACAATATTGTTGAAATTACAATATTGTCAAGAAGAATATAGGAGGGCTAATATATGGTGCATTTTAATAAAAATCATTTTCCACAACAAACAGTAGCAATAAAAGGCAAAAGAACATTAGATTCCGGCTCTATTGCTTCAGGTATGGCATTTTGAGAAGGACAGCTTGAAAAAATAGACCCAAAATTAAGAGAACCGCTTTCTCGTACATGGTGGGCTAGAGATATTGTAGCAAAAACGGGAGGCGGTTTTGTAGAATATACTTCTGCTTATGATGTTTCTTATGCTACAACAGGTGGCAACAGCAACGGTATGATAGGAGGAGAAACAAATGAATTGCCTATTATGCAGGCTGATATCAGCAAAGAAATATACAAAGTATTTAATTGGGGACATGTTTTGAGAGTACCTTTTATAGACCAGCAGAAACTGCAAAAAATAGGCAGAGATTTAGAAGGAATATTGAACAATGGCTTAAAATTAGTGTATGACAAAACATTAGATATCAATGTATATGAAGGTTTTGCGGAATATGGTACATATGGACTTGTAAATAATCCTAATGTCATTACAAAAACAGCAGAAACAGCAGCAGACAGCACAACAACAGCATGGGCGAAAAAAACACCTGATGAAATATTAGCAGATATTAACGGAGCGATTACTGCAACATGGATAAATTCGGAGTATGATTTATCCGGCATGGCAAACCATATATTGATACCGCCTGCACAATACAGTACATTGGTAGAAAGAAAAGTTTCTAATGACGCAAGTAAATCCATATTGACTTATTTGTTAGAAAATAATATTGGAAAAGAACAAGGTATTACACTTTTTATTGGTCCTTGTCCGTTTTTAAAGGGAGCAGGTACAGGCGGTACAGATAGAATGATAGCTTATGTGAATGATGAGGATAAAGTTCGTTTTTCTATTACAGTACCTTTGACACGCTCACAAGTGGAATCTTCTGTTACACAGTTGTCTTATTTATCTGCATTTATTGCACAATTTGGGCAAGTAGAATTTTTATATTTGCAACCAGTACAATATATTGATGGTATTTAATCAGAAAGGGGTAAAATCGTGAGAATATTTACAAAAAAGGCTTTCCAATTTGAAAAACAAAATGTAGCTCCAGTCATTACAAAAGCTGCTGCTTTTCAAGATGTACCAGATTGGGTAAAAAATACATTACTTTTTGAGTTAGCTTTAAAAGATGGTTCTATACAGGTGCTTGCAGATATGAAACAGCAAAAAGAACTTGAAAATGATGGCATGACACAAGAGGAAAAAGAATTAAGGGAACAAGCGAAACAACTTGACATTAAGAAATGGCAAACATTAGGTATTTCTAAACTGAAAAAAGAAATAGAAGAAAAACAAAAACAGTTACAAGAGGAAAAACAACAAGAATCACCAGAAAAAGAGGAACAGGGATTAAATGAAATACCAGAACAAATACCAGCACAATAAAAGCAGGTGATTTTATATGAAATGTATTTGTAAGGGCGGAGAAAATCCGCCTTATACACTTGCTGATTTTTTAAAAATATATCCTCAATTTGAAACAGTACTACCAGAGAAAATCATACAAATGTATTTAGATTTTGCTCATCATTGTATCAAATACAAGCGCTGGAGAAATGGCTTTCAAATTGGTATAGGACTTTTTGTAGCACATTTTTGTACATTATATTTGCAGTCTTTCAGCGATACCACAGCACAGTCTGTTATTAATGCAGGACAATCAAAAGGACTTGTGACAGCAAAAGCAGTAGATGGTGTTTCTATCAGTTACGATTATGCAACAGCATTACAAGGGTTATCTGAATGGGGAGGTTGGACAATGACAGCATATGGTACGCAACTAGCAATGCTTGCTAAACTGTATGGTAAAGGTATGTTTGTTGTACCATAAAATTGACAAAATAGATAAAGTAAAGTATAGTAATATCATAATTAATATAAGAAGGTGAAAAATTATGATAGCTGTGAATGATACTGATTTATGTAAAAATGTCAATTCTTATATGAACAAAGTAACAGAAAATGAAGAAGCTATGATTGTTGTAAGAGAAAATAATCAAAATATTGTTATGCTTTCAGAAGAAAGTTATAATAATCTAATTGAAAATGTTTATGTTATGGGCAATAAAGCAAATTATGATTGGCTTATGGAATCTAAGGCACAGTTGGAAAATGGAAATGTTGTAGCAAAACAGTTAATTGAGGTAAATGAATATGAATAAAATATTTACTGACAATGCTTGGAAAGATTATGTATATTGGGAAATGGAAGATAGAAAGACATTAAAAAGAATTAATATGCTAATAGAGGACATTACAAGAAATGGCAATGAAGGAATCGGAAAACCAGAGCCATTAAGAAATAATCTCTCTGGATTTTGGAGTAGA
>OFFY01002835.1_pt1 | contig 11395 bp, 7 predicted proteins | sample 1521481 | NCBI WGS metagenome assembly OFFY01 (sample SAMEA3504117, study PRJEB24116) | mouse gut metagenome | biome: mouse gut; feature: mouse-associated habitat; material: faeces | place: Denmark | collected 2011
TGGCTACCTTAACCCATCGTCTAAAGCCAGTGGGATTGCGGTAGCCTTATTTCAAAATATACTTTATGCCAAAATAATCAGTTTTTTTAGTTTACTATTTATTATATTATATCAAATCTCCCACTTTCTTAATGATACGTTACACTTGAGCGACAAATTCTCCTATTTATAAAACCGTATCTGAAACTGTCCTCCGCCATTCTTTGCGTTCTTTGCCGTAATCACTGCATTTTCCCTGGTAAGGATCATCCTGGAAAGCGAAAGCCCGATACCGAAACTATTTTCTCCGGAATTTTTTCCACGATAAAACCTTTCAAACAAATGCGGCAAATCACTTTCCTCTATTCCTTTGCCGGAATCTATCAATGTTATTTCTGTATAAAGCGGATTTTTTGTACAAGAAATAAAGATTTTACCACCATCCGGCGTATGCTCTATACCGTTTTTGATTACATTTTGCACAGCCTCTAAAGTCCATGCATAATCTGCATAAAATGAAATATCGCTGTCGCAATGTATTTCATACTCCTTTCCATGCACTTCCAATGGAATCTCAAACGGCTTCATTGCTTCTTTTAAAAATTCTTCCAGCTGAATCTGTTCACACTGCAGTTCAATTGCGCCTGCATCCAACTTAGACATCTTAAGCAAAGTTGTTACCAGCCATTCTATCTTATCCAGCATCTGTTCCGCTTCTCTTATCATAATCCGGCGTTTGCTCTGTTCTAAATCTGCACTTTTTAAGCGTACCATTAATATATGAAGCGCGGTAAGCGGTGTACGAATCTGATGCGAAATGTCTGCAAGTGAGTCTGCGAGCATATGTTTTTCCTTTCTTAACAGGTTTGTCTGTTCCTTTAAACGCACAAGTATTTTTGCGATCTCATCTCTTAAGATTTCCAGATCTCCCTCCCGAAAATGCTCAAGATTCATCGCTTCTTCCCCATGAAGTATCAAATCCATCTGCTCCGTCAAACTCCGGACCCCCTGATATCGGCTCCTCTCATGCCAAATATAAAGATTTGTCCACATCAGTCCTGATATTCCAACTGCTGCCGCCATCTTACTTCCTCCAAAAAAACCGGCAATCCCTATGCTAAGTATAAGTAACAGACAGCAAATCTTAATTTGCCTTGTCATCCCTTTGTTCCGAAACATCCACATCTTTTTAAGCCTCCATACGATATCCCATACCCCGGACTGTCTTTATAATCTGAGGCTTCTGGATATCGGTTTCAATCTTCTCGCGCAGTCTTTTAATATAGACCGTGAGCGTATTGTCATTCACAAATTCTCCGGCAATATCCCATATCTCTTCTAAGAGCTGTCCTCTTGATAAAGTCTTTCCCCGATGATTCAAAAACACTAAGAATAAACGATATTCCAAAGCGGATAAAAACAATTCTTCCCCGTCTCGTGTGATGAGCGCTTTTTCCATATCTATTTTCAGATTCTTTACTTCTATGATATGGCTCGTACGTCCCACGCGTCTCAATACAGAGCGCATTCTTGATACCAGCTCCCTTGGGCGAAACGGCTTGCTGATATAATCATCCGCTCCCATATCAAGTCCTGTCACCACAGAAAATTCATCCCCAAGCGCTGTCAGAAAAATCACAGGAATTTCATATTTTGCTTTGATCGCCGTACAGGTACTATATCCATTCCCTTCCGCCAGCGTCACATCCAAAAGTACAATCTCGTAGGTTTCCTCTTCTAATTTGTGAAGCGCTTTCGTCTGTCCATCCACCGCCGTCACAAGAAAATCTTCTCCTTTTAAAAATGCACAAAGATTCTCCACAATCGCTTTATCATCCTCAATCAGCAGTACCCTCGTCATCTATTCCTACCATCCTTTTCAAGAAATTTTACTCTCATCTTATCATCTTCTCTATCTATTGTAAATAAATCACTTACCTGAGTTTAAAACAGCAAAAACCTTACCAACTTTCAGCTTCATTTCTAAAAATCGGTAAGGTTTTTTTGTTATTAAATTATTCCGTTATAGAATGAATGCTATTAACGCTTTCTCATCCCATTATCTTTGCTGCTTTCTTCTCATTGCGGCAAATCCAACGCATGCGGCAAACATCATCACAAGCCATACCATACTATTTGTATGATCTCCTGTCTTCACTGATTTTTGCCTTGTACTTGCTGTCTTATCTGTTGTAGCTTTGTCATTTCCCTTCTGGGATGTCGTGGAAGCAACTTTGTCATCTGATTTTAAAGTGCTTTCCGGATTCTCTTTCATTTCTTTGATCGCTGTTTCTAAAGAACATACAGCCGTATCCACTTCTTTCTGTGTTGTTTCTTCATCTTCCATCACAGCCATCGCCACTTCATATGCCGCCTTCACTGCCTTCGCACTTTCTTGCGTATACATGCTAAAATCAATTCCTTTTACGACATCGAGTAATTCACCTAATTTATCTTTATTTGGAATCTCTCTTAAACCGAATACTGCCTGCTGCAATGCAATGTATGCCAAATCGATTTCTTTTTGTGTTGCCTCTTCATTTGCAAGCACTCCTGATGCGTCTTCGTACGCTCCCGTAAATATGTCTGCTGTAGACTTCACGTAATTCTTGATATTTTCTTTGTACTGTGCACAATTAACCACTAATTTCTCAAGCTTACTCTTGTCGATTGGAATGAGTATCAATGCATCTGCTGCTGTTTTCAATGTCTGATATGCTTCATCAATTTCATACTGAAGTGCATCTACATCTTCGCGAACAACTTTTGCCGCGTCTAATGCGTCCTGTACGGCTGCCCAGGATTCTTCCGTATAAAGGTCTTTATTCCATCCACTCACATCTTCGTATAAAGAATTTAAGTTTCCTTTGTTACCCGTCCAATTTAACATCTGTACAAGTTTCAAGAGTTTATCATAGGCTGCATCTACCATCTTCTGCGTTGCATTTGCATTGCCATTGACATCTTCTGCCTCTGCAAGCGCTTTTTCAAACAATGTCTTAACTGTCGGAACGAGATATTCATACTCTGATACTTCCTGCTGACCCTTTGCGTAATCAATCAATTCTGCGAGGTCTTCTTTATCTGCTTTGACAGGTACGTTTACAAGGATTTTTGCATCTGCCCAGTCTACGCAGTCATCACTGTTTGAATTTCCTTTCTCTGCCACCATGATAAGTCTGTTCACATTTGTCACATCAATATCTACAAATTTCGCTTCGTCTTGCTGTCCAATCCTGCCTGCATCGTAGATGAGATTCTCTTCCGATACAGAATCCTTATAGAATAAGAATGCTGCTCCGTCACGTCCGGTCTTTCCGAATTTCACATAATCAATACCAACCCATGCCTGGAAACGTTTTTCCATACCTGCAAGTGTGCTCAGATCATAGATGATCATTGCATCTGAATTCGCACTGATACCTTTCTCAAATGGGGTCTGCACGCCGCCAATATTTAAGCTGATGCCTGTCGTAGATGCACTCGCACCCGTATCTGCCTTATTGATATGGATTCCGCCCCATCCGGACACAGAATCGCTTGTATATTTGAGTACCTCATATTCTTCGGTTGCTTCCATTGCACCTTCTACGCCATCGCCGGTCAAATAATAGACATTGCTTGTCTCAATTACCTCTCCGGTAAGTTTTCTCAAAAGATTCATATCTGCATTCGTAAGCTTTCCATCGCCATCCAAATCTGCTGCCCGAAGATAGAGAATATCAATCTCCTCCCCTTCCAGATATCTCTCCATTGCTGCGATATCACTTTCATTGGCAAGCCCATCCGCACTGCCATCAATATCGCCGTTTACAGCAAGTACAAGAGAATCTTTGATACTTCCATCTACTTCTAACGTTAATTTGTATCCCGTTGCTGCCGGTGAATCATCACTTTGCGGACCGCCCATTGCTTCTGCCATTGTGATCACTGCATTTTCAATCTCCTCAAACATGCCTTTTAATTCAGCCGCTGTCGTTCCAGCCGGGATGTTGTAAAGAATATTGTTCTCTCTGTCAAGTTTTACGGTTGCTTCTTTGGTAAGCTTAAATGCAGGAGCCTCGCTGGTGCCTTCGCCTTTGATAACTTTTGGGTCACACCAGGAAACCATATCATGGCCATTCTTTCCAACCATGTCTACATAAAGCATAACCTCTTTTGCACCGGTAACATCCACATCGAAGAAATGCGCGTCCTGACCATGTTTCATGACGCCTGTGCTTTCCACTTCCTCACCATCTACAAATACCGCAAGGCGAACACCATCCTGTGTTTTTTCTTTATGTGCATCCACACCGCCCCATACTTGCAGGCGAGTCACATTTAAATCGGATATATCAAAATACAGGAAGGATTCTGAATTTACTCCGAATCCATTTTCAAATTGTACACGTTTTCCATCGATCCAAAGATCCAAAGGCGTTCCTCCATTGTCTTCATTTACATGGATTCCCGCATATCCGGAAGTACTTCTCGTCGTATCGTATCCAAGGTCAGAAAGATAGATTTCCTTTGTCATCTTAATCTCGATGACATAAGTCCTGCTGTAACCATTTGCTGCAGTTGCTTTGATCCTAGCTGTGCCAGGAATTCCTTCTGCCTGTGTGATTTCCAGCGTCACATCTTCGGAAACAGCTTGGGCGTTTACCTGCGGAACCGCAGACGCATCCGATGCTTCATAAGCATACGCTGTCACTTCATTATTGAAGCCCTTTAACGCTTTGCCATCGATGGTTACCTCCGAAAGCAGGTTCGTATAATCTATGTTTGCCACCTTGCTTGCTTCTGCCATCTCTTCTTTTGTTTCTCCGCGCAACGCTTTCAGGTGATACGAATATGTATAGCTTTGGTTTGCCGGAAGTCTGTACTGTTTTAAGGTAGCCGGACCACAGCTTGCAGTACCAAGACCCATCTGTGCATAATCAATGGTGACTACCGTATTGTCGGTTCCTTTTAACTGATATGGATGTCCTGCCTGCTCCAAATCCTCTTGCGTATAATGCAATGCGCTCATAGAAAGAAGATGATCCTGTGCATCGATCAAAAGTCCCTTGCCTTCTTGATCGGTAAGCGCCATAAAACGTACATCCGTCTTGTTCCCTGTTTCCTGCGGATATACAAAATCTACGAACTGGTCTGTTACTGTGCTTTCATAGATTCCTACATCATATCCTGTCTTTCTGTCACTGTAGCTATCTGCTTCCCCGCGTCCATACCATGTCATGTTCTCCAGGCTGCCATTTAACTGCACGCGGTTACCTACACGGAGTAATTCTCCCATACCGCCTGCCGGTACAAGCGTGCTCTTCACGAACACATCTCCGGAGGAATAGATCGTATAGGTAATGCTGTCTTTTGAATCAGAACAGTTTGGAAGGGTTCTGTTGATCGTTACATAAACCACCTTCTCGTTTTTCATGACTTCCACACCGGTTACAACGGCATTGTCATTGGCCTGTTTCCATTTTCCGTCAACGGCTTCTTTCTTATCGTTGTCGGTATATGCTCTCCAATAGTTTGGTTTCAATCCTTCTGCAATCATCTCCGTACCATCCACATTGAAAGAAGCAAGGGCTCCTTCTTCTTTGTCAAAGGTTACGGACCAGCTATCCCCCGATACGGTTACTGCTGCATCGGTATCTTCCACTCCATCTTCACCAAAAATTGGCATCTCATCTGTTTTAAGACCCAAATCTGCCGCCTGAGCTTCAAATTCCAGATCAAACTGGCCTTCTGCCACCGTATCGCCTGCTTTACCGCCCCAGGCTGTATCTGCTTTTAATACAAAATCCACATTTAAGAAAATCTCATCGCCTTCTTTGATATCCGAAGGAATGGTATATGGAATGGTTACGGTTCCAGTCGTCTGCGGTGCAATATCTACTTCATCGATCGTTCCTTCCTCAATCACCGTACCGTCTTTTTCCAGATTCCATACAAGTGTATATTCATTTGCATTGGTATCAATGTATTCATTGGTAACTGTAACTGTTCCGGATGCAAGATCTTCCATACTCATCTGCAATGCCTGATAGATTCTTTTCACCTCATATGCTTCCGGCTGCAGCGTACGGTCTGCGGAAATAATACCGTTGACACAGAAATCGGAATTACCGGATTTCCATGATGCGAACTGACCTTTATTCCAGTCTCCGTCATAGCCCCAGAATGTCGTTTCTCCATCCCACGTTCCATCTACCACGACCGGCGTGTTAAATGTCTGGTCTACCCAATCCCAGATAAATCCGCCTTGCAGCATTTCATAGGACCTGATTTTATTCCAATAATCGATCATTCCGCCGCCGCTGTTACCCATCGTATGTAAATATTCACACATAATATATGGTCTTGTATAATTCGTTTTGATCGAACCGATTTCCGGATACATATTAGATATCACATCTACGCCCGGATTATCATTCCATCCTTGATAATGAACAATTCTTGTATTATCCTTCTTGAAATAATCAATCTCTGCCTGCAGAGAATCTCCCGTTCCAGTCTCGTTTCCCGGTGACCACATGATCACGGACGGATAGTTTTTATCTCTTTCTACCATGCTGATCGCACGGTCTTCTGCCGCTTCTATGTATCCTGGCTGACTGCCTGGCACATTAAACTGGCTTCGTCCATTATGGGATTCCACATTTGCTTCATCCATAACATAGATGCCATATTCATCGCAAAGTTCATAAAATACCGGGTCGTTTGGATAGTGGGAAGTACGAACTGCATTGATATTCAAAGACTTCATCAGTTCTATTTCTTCCCTCATGTCTTCTTCGGTCAAATATCTTCCCGTCTCCGGATCGTTTTCATGACGATTTACACCATACAGATAGACTGGCTGTCCATTTACCCGAATCTTGGTATCGGTAGTTCCTTTATCCGTGACTTCTACTTCACGGAATCCTACGTTGCTGGATACAATTTCTGACTGTACTCCATCTTTTTCTAACACCAATACTAATTTGTAAAGATTCGGATGCTCAGAGGACCATTTGTCCGGATGCTCTACCGGCGCCGACATGGAAACACTTGTCTCATTTCCATTTTCAAAGACAACATCTGATGTCAGTGCATCCGTCACTAAATTACCTTCTGAATCATAAAGATAGCCTTTTACCGCATAGCCATCCAGGTTATCACCGGTGAAATTACGGATATCTGCTTCCACCTTCAGTTCCGCATTCTCATAATTCTCATCCAAATCGGTAATAATTGAAAAATCTCGGATTTCCGTCTCTTCTTTTGCTGTCATATAGACATCACGGAAGATTCCGCCAAGCCTTAAGTAGTCCTGATTCTCAATATAGCTTCCGTCACACCATCTGTATACTTCTGCGGTGATGACGTTTTTTGCGCCTTCTTCAAAATTCAATGCGTCTGTGATATCAAACTCATCCCTTGTAAAACTATCTTCGGAATATCCGATATATTCACCGTTTACCCATACATACAGCGCAGACTCCACACCTTCGAAATTCAAGAATACTTCTTTTCCTTCCCAGGACGGATCTACTTCAAATGTTTTCCGGTAAGTTCCCACCGGATTACATTCTTCCGGAGCCTGCCCCAACTTGTATTTGCTGTAATTCTTTCCTTCTGCATTCATCCAAGGATAATTCTGGTTTGAATAAATCACCGGGTCATATTTGAACGAACCATCTTCATTTATATAGGTCTGCCAGTTTCTCGGCACAGCAATGTCATCCCAGCCGCTGTCATCATAATCTGCTTTGTTAAAGTTCTCATCTTTTGCCGCGATTCTCTCCGCCGGCTTTACTGCCCAGCTAAATTTCCAGTCATCCCCATTTAAAAGCTGGTAGTAATTCGATTCCTCTTTGTTCGCTGCAAGCGCCTGTTCCACATTGTCATAACGATAGAATGTCGCTCGTGCACGTTCTCTGTTCACCTGGAAAATTCCCGCGTTGTTCGTCCACTCTCTGGTATCTTCTGCTGCAAACACATTCGTAAGCCCCACTCCTGCTCCTGGCAAATGCGGAAACAATGTGCCTGCAACAAGTGTACATACTGCTAAAAGGGCAAGGACTTTCTTTTTCTTCATAATATCTCCTCCTGTTTATTCGATATTATATATAATATGCTCTTTTTCATTAAAAGTCTGTACAATAATCTATGCAAATGTTACATTTTTCTATAGGTTTTAAGATACAACAAACCTTTCCAACCGCTCTTTTGCTTCCTTCATACTATCATATCCATGTTGATAGAAAGCATTTAACTTTTCCACATTATTTTCCATCCTGCCCACAGACACTACTTGCGGACGTATCACAAATATCTTTCCTTCTGCCTCCAGTCTGTCAATAATATCCATCATATGATTGTATTTTCCGGATCTTCGGATGATAGCCTCTACAAGCCTTGGATAACTTTTATAGGCTCTGTAACAAAGACTTGATCTTGTCTTGGTAAGCGCTTTTTTACGGTATCCCTTTTGTCTGGTAAGAATAAGTACAATCTTTTTATTGCCGATTTCCATTGCCCGTTTCAATGGCACGGAATCCGCAAGTCCGCCATCCAAATAAGGTACCTCATCTATTTTTACGATTGGCGCCACAAGCGGCAGACTGCTGGATGCACGACATATCTTCATGACACGTTCCTTATCACTTCGCTCCGTAAGATATTCTGCCTTTCCGGTCTCACAATTCGTCACCACCATCTCGCAAGTCGTCTCAGAGGCAAAAAAAGTTTCAAAATCAAACGGAAAATCCACTAACGAAAATCGATGAAAAAGTTTTTCCATATCAATCAGCGTCTTCTCTTTGATAACTGTTTTCATCGATGGATAATAACTATATTTACGTTCGTTTTGTATCATACAGTCCTTCGTGCGTCCAATCTGTCTTGAGGTATAGCCCATCGCATTGCATGCGCCTGCCGATACCCCGATCACATGAGAAAAATAAATTTGCTCTTCCATCAGATAGTCGAGCGCTCCTGCCGTAAATACGCCTCTTTTTGCCCCGCCTTCCAACACTAAAGTTGCATCTATCATAAACATTCCTCTCTTTCTTTACTCATAGGCTCTATTATATACTACTTTCTCCTTTTCGCAATCTGCAAACAAAAGTTTTTGCACCTTGCCAGGTTTATCCGTCTATGTTAATATAAGCCTTGGCAAATAAGACGTAAAACATACTATTTTTTTATCTATTTTTATAAAAGGAGAATTCTAAATGATTAGTGCAAATAACATTACACTGCGTGTTGGAAAAAAAGCATTATTTGAAGATGTAAATATCAAGTTTACCGAAGGAAACTGCTATGGGCTTATCGGCGCAAACGGTGCCGGAAAATCTACCTTTCTTCGTATTTTATCCGGTCAGCTGGAACCAACTAAGGGCGAGATTGCCATCTCTCCTGGCGAGAGACTTTCTTTCCTGCAGCAGGATCACTTTAAATATGATGAATTTCCGGTACTCGATACGGTCATCATGGGTAACAAACGCCTGTATGAGATCATGCAGGAAAAAGATGCCCTTTATGCCAAAGAAGATTTCACGGAAGAAGATGGTATCAAGGCAAGTGAACTGGAAGGTGAGTTCGCAACGATGAACGGCTGGGAAGCAGAGTCTGACGCCGCCACTTTATTGAACGGCCTTGGCATTGATACCGAACTTCATTATAAATACTTAAAAGATTTGACCGGTCCGGAAAAAGTAAAAGTAGGCATTATTCGGCAATCCGGATATTCTCTTGCTCGACGAGCCTACCAACCACCTTGATTTGGACGCAATCGCATGGCTCGAAGAATTCTTGATCAATTTTGAGAATACTGTTATCGTGGTATCTCATGACCGTTACTTTTTAAATAAAGTCTGTACACAAATTGCAGACATTGACTACGGCAAAATTCAGCTTTATGCCGGAAACTATGATTTCTGGTATGAATCCAGCCAGCTTCTTATCCGTCAGATGAAAGAGGCGAACAAAAAGAAAGAAGAAAAAATCAAGGAGTTACAAGATTTTATCTCCAGATTCAGCGCGAATGCTTCCAAGTCCAAACAGGCGACAAGCCGTAAGCGTGCTCTTGAAAAAATCCAGCTGGATGAGATCCGTCCTTCCAGCCGTAAATATCCTTATATTGAATTTAAGCCAAACCGTGAGATTGGTAACGATGTCCTTTTCGTAGAAGGCATCAGCAAAACCATCGATGGTGAAAAAATACTGGATAACATCTCTTTCACTTTGAATCATGACGATAAGGTTGCTTTCGTCGGCGGCAATGAGATTGCCAAGACAACACTTTTCAAGATTCTCACCGGAGAACTAGAGCCGGACGAAGGAACTTACAAATGGGGTGTTACGACTACACAGGCATATTTCCCGAAAGACAGTACGAAGGAATTTGACAGCGACTACTCCATCGTCGACTGGCTGACACAGTATTCCGAGGAAAAGGATGCTACTTATGTACGTGGCTTCTTGGGCAGGATGTTATTCTCCGGAGATGACGGTGTAAAACGCGTCAATGTGCTCTCTGGCGGTGAAAAGGTGCGCTGCCTGCTTTCTAAGATGATGATTTCCGGTGCGAACATCCTTGTAATGGACGAACCGACCAACCATCTTGACATGGAATCCATCACGGCTCTTAATAACGGTATGATCAAATTCCCTGGCGTTATCCTTTTCTCTTCTCATGACCATCAGGTTGTGGAGACCACCGCAAACCGTATTATGGAGATCATGCCAAACGGAAAACTCATTGATAAGATCACTACTTATGACGAATATCTTGCCAGTGACGAGATGGCCAGAAAACGTCAGGTTTATTCTATGACAGAAGAAGACAACTAGGAGGTGTCCTATGGAGAAGATTACAAGCTTTACCATTGATCATATTCAACTAATCCCGGGACTTTATGTTTCCCGTATGGATTACGTGACAGGTAACCCAATCACTACATTTGATATTCGTATCACGAATCCAAATGAGGAACCTGTTATGAACACTGCTGAGATTCATACCATTGAACATCTCGCAGCTACATTTTTGCGTAACCATGATGAGTATAAGGATAAAACACTTTATTTCGGACCAATGGGCTGCCGTACCGGATTCTATCTTCTGCTTGCAGGAGCATATGAATCCAAAGACATCGTAGATTTGATGAGAGAAATGTTCACATTTATCGCCAATTTCCACGGCACAGTACCGGGCGCATCTGCAAAAGACTGCGGAAATTATCTCGATATGAATCTGCCGATGGCAAGATATGTGGCAAGAAAATATCTAACTGAAGTACTTGAACATATTTCAAAGGAACAGCTTATCTATCCTAATTAACATATTATATCTAACATAACAAAAGAATTGTAATATATCTTAAAATGAAGCGTGAATCCATCTCACATGATATATTACAATTCTTTTATATCTTTTACA
>OFFY01002837.1_pt1 | contig 11393 bp, 8 predicted proteins | sample 1521481 | NCBI WGS metagenome assembly OFFY01 (sample SAMEA3504117, study PRJEB24116) | mouse gut metagenome | biome: mouse gut; feature: mouse-associated habitat; material: faeces | place: Denmark | collected 2011
TGCCCCGGCACCCCCTGCCCCTAAAGGGGAGAAGAAAAGGTCGGGAGATACGAAATCATGCATCCAGAATCTGATATGAAGCAAACAAAAAAAGGATAAAACACGATGTTCGAACTGTACAACGATGATTGACACTCCAGTACAGATGCGATATAATCTCTCTGCCAAACAGCATCATGACCTTGTATCTGCTCATGTGCAGATGCAGGGATGAGGGAATCCGGTGAGAATCCGGAGCAATACCCGTTGCCGTATGTGTGGAAGCCTGTTGCTCATGGCGCGAGCCGGTCATTGGGAGCGATCCTGAGAAGGCGGAGCGGCAGACATTGGACAGATTTCATCTGTCTTGAACCACGCGAGCCGGAAGACCTATGATGTTCAAGAGGGTTCGCGTTAGCGTACCCAAAACGCTCTGCGGAAAAGCCGGCCGCGGCGGATCAGCAACGATCTGCCGTGGCTGTTTTGTTTGCGCTCCGCAGGGACACCACCCTTTGCGGGACTACAAAAGGAGGAGCTTTCATGAGAAAAAACACAAAAATCAGAGCACTGAGCCTGCTACTGGCCCTGCTTATGGTTCTGGGACTGCTGCCAGGGACGGCGATGGCGGCGGAAGGAGAAGACGCTATTCTCATCTCTACAGCGGAAGAACTGGCGGCTTTTCGGGACAGGGTCAACAGCGGCGAAAACACACTGGATGTCGTATTGACCGCCGATATTGAACTGAGCGGTGATTGGACTCCATTCAATCCCAATGACGGATATGTAGCCAGCGCCTACGCCGGCACTTTTGACGGTAACGGCCACACTATCAGTGGACTGTCGGTCAACGCTACTGCCGCTAATCAAGGCCTGTTTGGTGTAATAAATGGCGCAACCATCAAAAACTTGAAAATCGAAGGCCATGTGACCTCTTCCAACAACTATGTTGGAGGAATCGTTGGTAAAATACAGCAGGGCACTATTGAGAACTGTAGTTTTTCTGGCGGCGTCACAACGACAAAATCCGGCAGCTATGCTGGTGGTATTGCAGGGTACGCTGGAAACACCGCCTCACAAACCGCGGTAATTACTGGCTGTGTCAACATGAGCAATGTGACAGGCGAGGCCAGAGGAGTGGTCGGTGGCATTGTCGGTTACGCCAAGTACACTACTATTGAAAACTGCTACAACACCGGTTTAATTAACGGCGCTTCCCGCTCTGGCGGCATTGCGGGACAATTGCAAAATAACTGCACCGCAACAAATTGTTATAATCGTGGCGACCTTCAAGGCAGCGGAACAGCATCTGACATCGCAGATTTCCTCTACAGTTCTTCTCAATTATCCAACTGCTATTATATCACCCGAGCCAGCGGTGCTGGAACTGGAATAGCCGAAAACTGTGAACAGATCACCTCTGCCGATGGTCTTGCCAGCAAGCTGGGCAGTGCTTTCACAACGGATGCCAACAACATCAACGGTGGCTGGCCTATCCTCGCATGGCAGGCCAGGGCAGCCCTGGTCCCCAAGGACCCAAAAATCACAATTACCGGCGGCAGTGCGCTGTACATGACCAACAGCGGCGTGCAGCCCACCGGCACGCTGACCGTCAATTATCAGGATACGGAGCCCATACCGGTCACTTGGAACATCACCGACGGCGGCGATATCATTGAACTGAGCGACCCGAATAATGTTGACGCAAACAAAAGCACACAGACGGTCAGCATTCTAAAAGCCGGCAAAGCCACTGTAACGGCCACGGCAGGAGGGTATTCTGATGAGATCGAAATCACCGTCTGGCCCTTCATCACCACTGTGGAGATTAGCGGAAATGTGGCCGTGGACGAAACGGTCAAAGCGAAGATCAATGTCCTGGGCGGCGGTGAACTGGACTATGATGTTTTCCCGGTAATGGTACAATGGAGATGTAAAGATACCACCGCGGACACGACCTGGAAGAATATCCAAACCGGCCAAGAGCTTGTCATTCCGGCGGATATGGAGGGGAAGCATCTCTCCTTCACGTTCCGCTATCAGAATGAGGACAAGTTTCCCAGCAGTCCTTCCCTTGTGAGACCTGCCGGGACAGTAACCCCCGACCCTCAGCCTCCTGTAACCGACAAGACGCTGGAAGATGCTTTGAAATGGTACACCATGTCCCCTGTTTCCGGGCGGGATACCAACGTAAACAAAGTGCTGGAGCAGTATTTGGCGAGTCAGAAGCTGGAGGGCTTCATCGCATCCGTCAAAAAGGTAGAAGAGGTCTACGGCGGCGCGGGCATCGCTGATAACGGCGATATCACTTATTTCTACGTTAATCCCAACACCACGCCTGCCATCAGATCTGGCAGTTATAAGGTGACCTTTACCTTGGTCAAAGACGGCCAGACACAGGAAGCGACGGTGCCGGTTACCGTCTATTGGGACGTAGATAAGGTCACTGACGTCATGCGGGAGGAAATTTCCAGCAAGGTCGTCCTTGACACGACCGCTCCTGTGACAGAGGATCTGTCCCTGCCCAAGGTAATTGACGATAAAAGGTGGACGCTGATCTCCTGGCAGTCCTCCGACGAGAATGTTATCTCCATCAGCGGCAAAAACCAGTCTACTGCTGATACGCTATTCGACCCCTATGTGGGGGTGGTCAAGCGGGGACAGGCAGATCAGCAAGTTACCCTCACCGCCACATTCAATTTCCAGCTCACCAATAACGGCGAAGCGCCCATCACCCTGGTCAACACCTACTCTGTTACCGTCAAGGCGCTGGATGCCTCCCAGGAGGAGCAAATCAGAATCGGTCTGCTGGCCAAGCTGGATGCCGGCTTTGAAAAAGCTGGCATCACCGACGCAGTAATCGGGGAAAGGCTGACACCAGATGCAAATGGCGTCTATACCGCAACTAACGACATCCAGCTCCCCACCACCCGGGATTTCGGGGTAGACGGCAAATATTATCCTGTCACCATCACAACCAGCAACAGCGAGGTCCTCAAAGCCCCGGATGTGAACAACGCCGCCAGAGTGGAGGTCTACCGTCCCGGCCCAAGTCAGGAGAACACGGAAGGGACCATCACTGTTACCCTTCATGATAAGGATACCAGTGTTACCACTTCCCGGACATTCCAGGTCAAGGTGCCCGCTCTGACCCAAGAGGAGATCAACAGGGAATTAGCCCTGATGGAGCGGGTCAAGGCCGCCTATTTCGACGGTCTCAAGGGAAACAACACCACCAAAGACAACGTGCGTACCGACTTGACCCCGTTCTTTGAGGTCTATGAGCAGGACGGCAAACTGGTTTGGGTCCATACAAATTCGGAAAGGATAGGCCGGGGCATCGTCCCCGTGCCCATAGAGGGTTGGGAGGACCTGGAGCTGTGGCGGCTGTTCAAGTCCAGCAATCCCAACGTCATCAGCCATGAAAATCTGATCGTCACCCGCCAGACCGAGGCCAAGGCCGTTACCATTACCAGTCGGCTGTCCAGCGAGACTCTGGGGCGGTACGGGGCGCTGTATCTCAGCGACCCGTACCGGTACGCCCAGTACGCCGGTCTGGACAAGCTCTATTACCAGGAAGTGACCACCAGCGCCACTGCCCAGCCGGAGGCCCGACGGATGGCTCGTGCGGCACAGGTCCAAGGGGATATGATCGTGGTCCGGGGCACCCGGGACCCGGAGAGCGCCATCCCAGTGACGGAAGTGCTGAATAATGTGTCTTTCTCCCTCATCGGACTGGATGGGACCGTCTGGATTGCCCCAACGACCCTCAGCAATTTGGATGAGAGTTCCACCGTCTATGATGTGTTTACCCGTATGCTGACGGACAACGGCTGCACCGCTACCCGAGTAAAAGGCACCTATATCAAGGCCATCTCCGGCCCCCATGGGGCGCTGGCCGAGAAGGAATATGGCGATGACTCCGGCTGGATGTACCGGGTTAACGGCAGGATTCCTGATATCTATATGGGCGCCTGTCCTCTGCACAGCGGTGACACCATCCAGGTGTTCTACACCAGAGACGCAAAAAAGGACGACCCCAACTACTCCCGTCCCTCCGGCGGCAACAGTTCCGGAGGCAGCTCCTCCGGCGGCAATTCCCCCTCCGGCGGTAAGACGGAACAGCCAAATCAGCCGTTGGTGAAGGTGGAGACGTCCGGCCACGGAGATACCTATATCGTCACGCTCCCCAAAGACAGCAAGGGTCCGCAGTTGGTCACGATCCCCAATGTCAAACAGGGACAGCTGGTGGTGGTAGTCCATGCCGACGGCCGGGAGGTGGTCATCAAGAAGGCCATTTTGGAAGAAGGCCGTGCTAAATTCCTCCTGGAGCAGAACGCCTCTGTCAAGGTTGTGAACTATACCAATCCCTTCAGCGATGTAAACAGCTCCGCATGGTATGCCTCTGCCGTAGACTTCGCGGCGGGCCGGGAACTGTTTGCCGGGGTCAGCCAGAACGCCTTCGCACCCAGCCTGCCCCTGAGCCGTGGGATGCTAGCCACTGTGCTCTTCCGTCTGGAGGACGCCGGTACACAGAAAACTGAATCTGTATTTGCGGATGTAGCAAAGGGCGCCTGGTATGAGCAGGGTATCGCCTGGGCCGCAGAGGCAGGCATTGTCAGCGGCTATGGAGGCGGACGCTTTGGCCCCAACGACGAGATCACACGGGAACAGTTGGCCGTCATGCTGTTCCGTTACGCCCAGCTCCTGAATATGAGTACTGGAGGTCGGGACAGCCTGACCGGATTTTCTGATACCGCCTCGGTGTCCCCTTGGGCTCAGGACGCTGTGGCCTGGGCGGTGGATTCCGGCATCATCAGCGGTCTGCCAAATGGGATGCTGGCCCCCTCCCGTATAACCACCCGCGCCGAGGCCGCGGCTATGCTGCAGCGGTTTGTCAGTGTTCTGCTGAAATAACCTTTTCAGTATTTACCGTCTGATGGGTTCAGCAACACGCCAAACGCCGAAGTGAACCAGGGGGAGGAAAAGGAAGCAGGATAAAAGCGTGCCGCCTTGCGGGCGTCCCGCAGGGTCACACCGTCCCGCAGTGCGGGCCGGGGAAACAGAAAACAGACGATTGGGCGCGTAATTCCTACGTTTTCAGAAATTTTGTTCAGTTCGTCGGTGACGTCAATTTAAGGGGACACTTCACGGTTTGACGTCTTGTTAGCCGCGATGCTTACAGCGTCAACAGATTCGGCGGGGTCAGCAGTGGCCTAACGAGAAATTTTTGGTTTTATGAGAGTTGAAAGGACAAAGTCAATACAGAAGAAGGGAAGCAACCTGCGCCACTAAGTCCCCTGTGTATCGGCCTGTAAGCCGCTGTGTGCGGTTTTGTTGGAGAGGCAACCTGTCCCCGCCTCGTACGCTAAACGCCGTGTTGGAGGTCTGTGGGCCGCTGTCAGCGACGAGATCATCAGTCTATGAGTTGCACCAGCGTTACCAAAGAGAGAGTAGTGATCCAGCATGCAAATTTTGCTACGCCAAAAACAATGAATGAGCGATTTTCCCTGACAACAGGAGAATTTGAACTTTCTGATAACTCTGCCCCGATCCCCTGGCTATTGGACCGAAGCTGTGGTATGTTGTGTCGCTGAATGGAGGCGATACGAATGGCAAAGCGCAGAGCGAACGGTGAAGGTAATATCCGAAAACGCAGCGATGGTCGCTGGGAAGGCCGCTACACCGCCGGGCGGGACCCGGAAACCGGCAAAACGGTCTACAAAAACGTCCTGGGCAAGACCCAGACGGAGGTAAAAGCAAAGCTGAAACAGGCGATCCAGGAAAATGCGGAAGTAGACACGCTCAAGGCAGCGCAGTATACCGTCGGCCAGTGGATGGACGTCTGGTTTGAGAATTACGCCAAAATCAAGGTGCGGCCCTCCTCCCACCAGACCTACCGAGGCTACATCGACAACCACATCAAGCCGAACATCGGAAAAATCCCTCTGGGCAAGCTGACCACTCTGGAATTGCAAAAGCTCTACAAAAAGCTGCTGTCCAAAGGCAGAGTAGACAGAATTGAGGCCAAAGGTCAGCCGAAAGGGCTGAGTCCCAAGACAGTGAGGAACATCCATCAAGTCATTTCCTCTGCGATGGACTTTGCCAGGAGCCAGAAGCTGATAGCGGTCAATCCCGCAGATGGCTGTGCCCTGCCAAAGCTGGAGCACAGGGAAATGAAGACGCTCCCGGCGGAACAGCTGGCCTCCTTTCTGCGGGAGGCCAAGGAAAGCGGCGTGTTCGAGATGTACTACATTGAGCTAGCTACCGGCTTACGACGGGGAGAGTTGCTGGGCCTGAAATGGGAAGACCTCGATTTGGAGCAGGGCACCCTCCGGGTTCAGCGGCAGGTCTCCAGGATCAACGGAGAAGTGGTGGAAGCCCCGCTGAAAACGAAAAATTCCTACCGCACCATCTCACTGGGAGGGGATGCAGTGGGAATCCTGAACGAGCAGAGAAAGAAATGCGGCGGCAGTGAGTATGTGTTCCCCTCGCCGACCGGCGGACCTATCTCCCCGGACAGCGTGATCCAGATGCTGCACCGGGTCCTGAAACGGGCGGGACTCCCGAAAGTCAGATTTCATGACCTCAGACACACATTTGCCACGGTAGCTCTGCAAAACGGGGTGGACATCAAGACGGTTTCCGGAATGCTGGGGCACTACAGCGCAGGGTTCACCTTGGACACTTACGCCCACGTCACCACCCAGGCACAGCGGGAGGCAGCGAAAACCATGGGCAATATCCTCTCCAGTGCTCTCTAGCCCTTTCCGGACATTTCCCCGTATGGGTCAAGAAATGGGTCAAAAACAGAGAGCAAAAATTAACCAGCATAAAAAGTGATGAAAAACAAAAATAATCCTCTGATTTCAAGCGAAATCAGAGGATTTTTGGTTGCGGGGACAGGACTTGAACCTGCAACCTCCGGGTTATGAGGGCTATTACCATATTTTGGAATTCAAGCATTATTCACTATGTTCTGTCTCTTTTATACATAATGTATATCATTTTATACACTTTTTTCACTTTCTCCCTTTTTCGAGTGAGGAAAAAAGTGAGAACCTTGTAGTTCTCACCTTTTTCCTTTTAATTTCACTCTCCCTTGATTTCCTTGCCAGTAAATAGGTCATTATATATATCAGCCGTTGCCCTTCTTGTTTTGGCATAGATATGACTATATACCTCTTCTGTCGTTCTTGTATTCTGATGGCCTGCCCGGTCTGCCACCATCTTTACATCAACGCCCTTGTTGATAAGATAACTAATGCTAGTGTGGCGTACCTCATGCAAAGTTATCTTTGGAAGATTATTTCTCTCTAAAAACTTGGTAAACCACTGACTTATAACGTCCGGCATCATCGGCCCTCCTGCCGTGGTCACTTTACCAGTTTTTAAACTGATAAACAGATACCCACTATCTTCCCAGTCCATCAAATCAATGACAGACTTACGGGCTTGTATATATTCTTTGATCTGCTCCATCACTGTAATAGGCATATCTATATTTTTACTCGGACTTCCATTTTTAAGATAGTCCACAAAATACAGACCATTTTCAACCGTATAATGTCCTGTCTGATTGATGATTATTCTATTATTAGTAGAGTCGATGTTCTCAACCTTTAAACCTATCAATTCCCCCCGTCTGCAAGCACTAGCCAAAGCCACCATGATATATGTTTTTCTCATATAGGCATTAAAAATATCTGTGCACTGACGGGAAGTCAAATTTTCAAAAGAGAAGGAATCTTCCATCCCTCCAGCGTCATTAATCGTTTTGATGAATTCATCATTTAAACAACGTAAAAGCCGCCCAATGTCCTCGTCCTCATAGTATTTCGCTTCATGCTTATGCACTTTTGGAGTGTCTACCTTTACACAAGGGTTATACTCAACCATATCCCATTTCACCGCAAGATTAAATAGAGTTTGGATGAACATGAAATGATGGCGAATTGTTTTCTCACTGTAGCCCCCCTTTTTACCGTCCAGCCTTACCCCATCCTTTTTCAGCGCATTTAAGTACGCTTCAATGTCCAAGGCTTTAATCGAACTGACCTTTTTATTTCCAAAATAGGGGAGCATAAACCCATTTAAAAAGCCCTCATACCGTTCCTGGGTTTTATACTCCATATCAGGCTTTTTAATCTCCCTCCACTTTTCCACCAAATCATTGAAAGTCGGAGCATGGGCCAGCTGTACCTGGTGCCCTCTCGTAAAGTCCACCTCCAAGGCCTTGGCCTGCTTTTCTGCGTCCTTTATAGACTTCGCTGTAATAACCTTGGAAGTCCTGTTGACTTTACCATTGGCTTTAAAGCCGTTACAGATAAATACTCTGTACTTACCTTTTCCCAAATCTTTAATACTTGCCATTTTCTTTCCTCCTGTTTATTTAATGTAGTTTTTTTCTTCCTGGTCAACCATCCATTTTATCAAGGCTGACCGTGTAAACCTGTACCTGTTTCCCACTTTATAGTGGGGTATTTTCTTTCCCCTAGCCAACTCCTTAATGGTGTATTCTTTACAACCAATCAAGGCACTAGCTTCTGTTGGGGTCAGTCCTGTCTCTTTCACGTCCAATAGCGGTATCCTCCTTATCATTCGATACCACTAATATCAACTAGCCTGCTTTTGCGCCTTTAATTTTTCAACTAGCCATTTTCTATGGCTACTCATATTATCACGCTGTTTTAATCTTTTGCCTAGCCGTGATAGTGCAAGGAATTGTTCTATATAAATTAGGTAGATTGCTGGAATAAACAAAAAGCCCGGCCTGTTTAACAGACCGGACCCTCTACTATATTTACCTTTTGTCGTTTGGAAATATAAAGAGTTCATCTGCACCAAGAGCAATAACTCCATCTTCATTAATCTCACTTATTTTGAATGAGCGTAAACGAAGTCTCTTTTCTGATTTATCATACTCGCCTATAAAGTCGCCAACTTTAACTTCATGCAATATGATTTTAGGTTCAGAGGTTGGATAAGTGTTCCGCTTCTCATCTGCAAACACTTTAACATTTATCCCCATTTCTACAGGGCCAGAAGTGCTTCTAATACAATCTGTTCCATCCAGAGCTGTTACATGAGTAAAAATATACTCCCTTCCATTTTCCAAATGTGGTAAATCCCTTTTTTCAAAGTTGAACATTTTATTACGTCCTTTCAATTTAATAATTTCTGTAAATCAAAATCTTTTTTTAATTTACAACATTTAATATCTAAATGCTTATTTCAACGCCCTTAAAATTTCAACTAGCCTAACACATGAATAAAAAGAAAGGTAGCCAACCCGTTTTAAAGGCTGGCTACCTTCTTTCATTCGTCTTTTAATTCCTCCTTCAGCATAGAGATAAATTCCCTGAGAATATCAATCGCTTTACTGAGCTGGTACAATCCGACTATCAAGCCACAGCACATGAAACCACCGATAAATTCAAAGGAAGTGGGCATTTAGCCCACCTCCTTTCCATCGTCCACCCTGACCCCCTCGCAGATCATCAGCTTGCCCTTGCTGTCGAAGTAAACACCGCCTTGAATACAGCCAAACTCCAACAGCATTTTGACTTTGCTTTCAGGCATTTCCACCCGGGCATAGCGACTACTGATAACCTCGTAAACACTCTCTCCGCCCTGTACCTTTTTCATCCCGACTACCACATACATCATGTTAGCCGGCATATCCGTTTCAACTGCCGGAGCCAGACTGTTAATGCCAGAGCGAACCATATAATTTTTGGTCTTGAAGCCCTCGTTATCCATGGTGATATTGCCCTCACCATCCAGAACCAGACCATACAGCCGCTCACCCTTATTCAAGGTGTCTTTGATCTGTTTCTCGGTCAGCCCCGTAAACCCTTTACTGTCAGCGTCATAGAACATATAGCCTGTAACCCTCTTACCTAAGTCCTCACGGTTAATCATATAGCGCATACACATTTTTAAGTCCTCCTGCAATTTTATTGTGGCCTTATCTCCTAACCACAATAAAACTATAACGCTGACAGCCCATTTCCGTCTATTGACGAAGTGCAAGGGGTTTAACCATTGTAATTAGGGTATATGCCTGAACTGCCCGAACTGTATAAACCCTGTCATGCTTATCAACTGCGCACAATTAGTTGATAAATGATACATCATAATAGCCTATTCATTTGTCAATTCCCTAACTTATTAACAATCAAATGTTAATCAATACGTCTGCTATATCCACTCATTCAAAAATGCCACTTTCTCATATTCCGTACCTTTCCACCTTCAACACATCATCCTATTTACCCTATAATTTCAACCCATAAACACACTATGAATCAAAATCATTATGAATCCTATGAAATTTTGTTACACGAATTTTTGAATACCCCTTGAAATTTAATTGTCTTATCAAGTGTACATTCTATGTTGTCATTTTATTTATCCAACCTATTTTATTAACTAGCCTATTGCAGGTATCATATTATTTAATCAATTACCAATAAACACATTAACAGATGAACGTTTCCCGTTTTACAAACTTGTTTATATAAAGTATCAACATTTTTAATCACTTCAAAATAAACATAAAAAAGTCCAGATGTTTCCACATCTGGACTATCTGCTTATTTATTTCCGGCTTTGCTTTGGTTGAATAATCCTCCATATAATAGCAATCGCCTTTGTGACAACGTTTATAAATTTTTCAACCTTTTCTTTACTTGTTATGGGAATCCGTATTGCTCCCATATAAAAGCTAAATTGTCGTTGAGGGCCATAGCGGTACTGAAAATGACACTCTAGTACCCTGATCGCCCCAACATAGTTTTGTCTGAATGCACACTCTATTTCGTTTCTTTTCATGTTCTGTCCACCTTTCAATTAAATTAAAATTCAACTGAAAGTTAAGCTAAATAAACAGAACATAATTAAAATTTTACAGTGTTTTAGCTGGTAAACTAATTGCTTGGATTCTTTAAAATGTTTGAATAATATCCCATTCTTTGAGTTTTGATAATTTAAGTTTATGATACCAAAAGTAATCTAAATAATAATAAAACGTACATCGCTAAATTTAACGATGTACGTTTTATCTCAAAATATTAAATGTTATTGACCAAAAGTTATGTTGCTCCATGCCTCTTTTAGTTCTTCTGCAGTTGGATCTGAACCATCTACGATCCATCCTTCTGCTTCTCGTTGTCTCATATTTTCCATGCTTTGCTTCATCATGTTGCGCTCACTCGCACTTGTCATATTCTCGTAAACTGTTTTTTGTTCTGGTGTGAGTGTCTCATAGAATGCCTGGTTCCAACCGTCTTTGTTCTGCTGAGGTTGTTGGGTTTGGGTGGTGTCTCCACCTTGGGGTGTTTGCTGTTGGGTTTGTTGCTGGGTTGGCTGCTGTTGCTGGGTTTGACCTGATGGCTTACCTTGAGTGCTACCTC
>OFFY01002846.1_pt1 | contig 11342 bp, 9 predicted proteins | sample 1521481 | NCBI WGS metagenome assembly OFFY01 (sample SAMEA3504117, study PRJEB24116) | mouse gut metagenome | biome: mouse gut; feature: mouse-associated habitat; material: faeces | place: Denmark | collected 2011
AAAACTGTTTTTGGCTTTCGGATAGTAGCCGCTTGCAATGACGGTTTCCATTTCCAGGATTTCCGGTTCCAGTTTAATCTGTACGTTTGTTTTACCGTTGAGTTTTACTGTCAGGGATTTGTAACCGATAAAAGAAAACAAGAGTTCATCTTGTAAGGAGGTTACCCGGATGTTAAAATTTCCTTCTTCATCGCTGACGCTACCGACACTTTGAGCACCGAGCAGCCGGATGGTGGCCCCTGGAAGAGGCTGTCCTTTTTCGTCGTTCACAGAACCTGTGATTTTGATGTTCTGGGGTTTGCCGTGTGCGGCAGCAATGTCGTTGGCAACGGAAATGACAATGGTATTATTGATGATTTCAAAATCCAGTTCCAACGGGGTGAGTAATTGCCTCAAAGCTTCTTTCAGAGGTTGGTCGGAAATTGAGACGGAAATGTTTTTGTGAGTATTCACCTTTTCCTCGTTATAAAAGATTTTATATCCGGATTGCCGTTTAATTTCCTGAAGAACTTCCCGGAGAGATTGCTGACGGAAACGGAGTGTCAGGTTTTTCTGGGCCTGGGTTTCCAGATTTAACAGCAAACATCCGCACAGAATCAGAGAGAACAGAATTGTTTTCAGGTATCTGGCCGATTTTATACAGGGTTGTTTATTCATGTGTTATTGTTTGAGTTTGAATTTAGTTTACTGATAATCCGTTAGCCGGAATCGGTAAAGTATATTTTGTCGCCGGCATATCGAACTGTTTCCCGTCGTAGCGGATGAGTTGAGTATCATTCATGCGTTTGTGAAAAAAGAACAATTGTCCTTCTCCATAGAATTCGCGGTGGTATTCGGCCCGGATTTCTTCAGCCAGTCTGGCTTTTGTGAGGGTTCCGGTGTTTTTCAAATCTTTAATAAAGTCAATATCGCGATTGTTCTGCAATTCGATGACCCATTCTGCTGCCTCGTTTGTACGGTTGAGTTCGTTGAGAGCTTCTGCTGCAATCAGGGCTACTTCTCCCAGTTTTATAAACGGGATGCGTACGGGCAGTTCTTTGGTTTCACTGGTTGTCGATGTATAACCGGATAGTAACGATTCCCTGGAAAATTTCTCCGACAGGATAAAACGGTCTGTTGTGTTGGCTTTGAGTTGAAACCAGTCCCGGTACCGGGTGTCTTTGGCAGAGGGATAGATGATTTTAAAACTCTGACAGGTTTCAATCTGCCGCTCCCCGAACATGTTTTCGGCCACCTGAGTCAGGCCGGTCGGACCGGAAGCGATTCCGAAAATGTGTTCCCGGGAAAAACTTTTGTCGCTGTTGTATTTTCCTGGACCGAAATAATAAAAGACTTGGTAGGAAGGATTCATTTGCCGAATGTGATGAAAGGTTGTGTCGGCATAGTTGTATGCCTGCTGATATTCTTTTTTATACAGATAAATTCGTGCCAGTTCGGCAGTCACGGCGTAATAATTCATGTGGAATGTCCGGAGTTTCCGGGAGAGTTTGCCGGGTTGCTCGTCGCTATTGTTGTATGCGCTAAACAGAGGGTCGGTTTTATACAGAAGTTTTGCGGCGTGTTTCAAATCGCGGATGATGTATTCCAGTAACTCACCGGTAGAGAGGGCCGGTCCTGTTTCCGAACCGAAGGTTGTCATATAGGGCATACCCTTAAAGGAAGGAGCGACGGACGGGTGGGGATGAAACATCCGGAGGAGTTCGAAATGCAAGGCTCCCCTTAAGGCATAGAGTTCGCCGGTGATGATTTCCCGTTGACCGGTGAAATTAAAAACAATCTCTGTGGCAATGATGTGTTCCAAGGTTTTATTGCAGGCAGCAATGGCGTTGTACATATCCCGCCAGATATCGTGAATCATTTTTTGATTTTCAGGGGTGGAATAGTCGTAAGCTGTTAAAGACTTACTGATTTCATCGTCCGGAACGAAATTCTGTGCCATGAATTCCAGGGAAGAGACAGAGAGTTGTTCTCCATAAAGAGTGTTTTCCCGCAATTGGGTATATATGCCGGCCAGGGCGTTCAGGAAAGCAGTTTCGTCGGAAAAGAGTTGTTCTTCACCGATATTGCCTTGTGGCTGTGCGTCAAACCAGTCGTTGCAGGAACTTAATATCAGGACGAGGAATAAATATATGGATTTGTTCATAAGTAGTCGTTTAAAAAGTTGCTCTTAAAGATACGGTTATTGTCCGGGCGAAAGGATAAAGCAATCCCCGCTGGTAGTTGGCCGAACAGTAGTGAAACAGTTGATTTCCGGTGAGATAGATGCTGCATTGCTGCATGTGTAATTTAGCGGCAGTTTCGGGAGTAAATTCATATCCGGCCCGGACGGTTCCTAAACCTGTTTCGTTCCGTTTTTCAACAAAGAAATGTCCCTGCTTTATATCTGGTTGGCTGAGTATCCGCCGGTCCATGTTATAGGCCGGATTTCCCAATAATGTATTTGCTAATGTGGAATTGTAGATTTTTCCGCCTGTACTGTAATAAAAATGTGTGTTCAGATGCCATTGTTTATAAGAGAATTGAAAACCGAAAGTTCCTTTTAATTTAGGTGTGGTTGTTCCTGCTGCGATAACATTTTGCCAGGAATCCTCATAGTTACGGCTTTTTTTCTGATTGACAGATAGTGTTTTGTCTGCTGTATAAATCGGAACGATATATAGGGTATTGACAGACTCTCCCTGCCGGAGCAGAGTTGGGTATAAAATTTTATCGGATTGTTGTTTGCCGGCATTTTGGTTATAAAGGTTTGCAAAATAGGCGGGTACTGCTGTGATTTTATTCTGGTGGTGCACTCCGTTGGTAAAGACATTCAGGCGGAATCCGTCTTTCTGTCCGAGAATCTTTACGGATAAGGAATATTCGATGCCGTTGTTCCGGATGCGGCCGCCGTTGCCGGGCATATGGTCAAATCCGGTGGCTAAGGCTGCGGGGACAATTACCGGAAGATTGCGGGTGGTGTTGTCGTAATATTGGATTCCCAGTATTACTCCGTGGGTTTCTGCCTGTAAGGTGATATTTTTATTTTGTGTAGTGCTCCATTTTAGGGAAGGATTGTTCAGGGAGTTGATTTTTGCTCCGAGCAGATAATAATTGTATATGTATTCATTTCCGATATTATAACTGTAGGTCAGGGTATGGGCACTTGAGGTGAAACCGATATCACCGCTGCTGCCGATAGCTGCCTGCAATGTCAGCCGGTTAATGCTCCGTTTGTCTTTCAGAAATTTTTCCCGGTGTATATTCCATGCTACTGAACCTCCGTAAAAACCGGCCCGGCATTTTTCCGGTGCCAGTAGGGAGGATTTGTCTACCCGCATTTGGAGGCGGACTTCGTAGCGTTTATCGAAATTGTAACGGGCTGATAAGATTCCGCTTAACATCCGGTCGTGGTCTTCCTGTGCATCCGGTTTCTGTGAAGTATCGTAGGACGTGGCGAAGGAGATAAAGCTCATCCGGTCGATTGGAATACCTGTTCCGGCATATGTGTCGTAATCGTATTTTCCCTGAAAAACATTCAGACCGATGTTGGCTCCGAATTCCGAGCGTATATAAGATTGGTTATAAGAAAGATTGGCCTGTCCTTCGAGGGTGAGCCGGTTGTTGTGGGTGATTTCATATACTCCGGCATTTTTATTTTCGTTGGAGGATGATTTTGAAAATACATAGGATTCCGGTGAAAGGTAGAAATCATTTTGTGCATGGTCGCGTATAAAGATAAATCTGCCATTTAAGCGAAAGTGATTCAGAAAGGAATAGCCCGCCGTGAAATTGTTGTAAAGGTGTATGGACTCCTGTTTTGAAAAGGAGCTCAGGGAAGTTTCGAACAGTGGATTTGCCTGTTCGTTGAAACTGTTTTCTCCCAATGAGTTATACAGTAATCCTTCTGCGTCTTGTCCGGCAAAATAGGGATTTAGCATGCTATAATAGGAGAAACTGCCATAGGGAGATGCCTGGGCGTGGATTTTATCGATACTGATGCAGTTTGATAAGGTGAATGAGCGGTAGCGGTATTCCAGGTAAGCGTCGCCGCCGTAAATGTCCCGTTTGGATTTTTTCATAACACCTTTCGCTCCGGGTGCAGCCCGTAATGTGAATTTATAACGGATAAACTCGTCTCCTCCATAGACGTCGATTTTGTGCCGGTGGCTGAAAGCGGTTTGAAGCGGTACTTTCAGCCAGTTTGTGTTTATTCCTCCGGCTATTGCGTTTTCCCTTTCCCTAAGCCATTGTTGCAGTTGTTGTTGAGTTTCCGGTTCTTGTGACTGATATAGGCCATGTTCTTTTTCCAGTTCCAGTTTTTCTGTCGCATTCAGAAGATTCCAGCTACTGAGGTCTGCCCGTTTGAAAGAGCCGTCGAAACTGTAAGAAAGACGGATAGGACCGGAGGTCGGGCGGATGGTCCGGATTTCAATTGCTCCGTTGCTTCCCCGCAAACCGTATGTGGTTAATGTTGCTGCGTCTTTGCGGATGGCGAGTTCTGCTATTTCGTTGATGTTCAGGTCCCGGATTCTTCGGGCGTCGACTATAGCGTTGTCCAGGATAAATACAGGCTGTGCAGATTGTGAAGGCCAGTGGTGACTGCCTCTTAAATTTATACCGTCCGGAATATGATTGGGGTCAGAGCCGTATGACTCTTCGTCACTTTCTGAAAGTGAGGGCTCCAGTTGTTTTATGGCCTCCCAAAGATTGACAGGGTTTATTTGCCGGAGGTCTTCCCCGGAAAAAATTCTGTCGGCACTGACCTCCTGCCTGGACTGTTCATTTTGCTGAGCCTGAAGACTTTGTCCTGCCGACAGGACAAGAAAGAGAACGGCCAGGAAGAGCTGTATATATTGCGGATGATGAGTCCTGTTTGTGATTGTTTTTTTCATAAATTTTAGCGTGTCGGTTTTAATAATTTGTTGGTTTTGGTTGCTGGTTTAAACCAGGATTTTTGAACTTTTCAGAATCCGGAATATGTTGTCAATGTAGTTATTTTTATCGTGAGTTTTAATTTTTTTTGCGGGACGGGTTAAGTAGAGGTATTCTCCCATATTGTATAAAATTTGGATGCTGTTTAATTATTTTCGGAACAAATGTAATATAATTCGGGAGTAATTCTTCTTTTATAAAATAGGGAAATAATCATTGGTAATCACCGGATTCAGGCAGAGGTGATTTTTACTTGTGTTGTGTATTGCGAAAGGATTCCCGTTTTTAAGGTTAATTTTTATAAAAAAGTGGAGTAAAGTGGTGAAAAGTGGGAAATATTTCCTAATTTTACATCATCAATTCAGGTCTGTCTCTTATGAAATGTGTTGTATTGTAAAATATTGTTGAACAGATGGTTAGACAGATGGTTCGTATCGGGTGAATAAAAAATTGAGATGAATATGTCTTCTTTTATCGGGGATTATACTTGTAAGGCAGATAATAAATGTCGTGTTGTAGTACCGTCTTCTTTCCGGAAAGTGATGGCGGTGTCGCAACAGTCGCTATTTGTCCTGCGTAAAAATGTTTTCGAAAAATGTATTGACATGTATCCGATGGATGAGTGGGAAAAGATGATGACTGGCTTGAATGAGAGGTTGAATCGTTTTAATGCTAAGCATGTTGCTTTTTTGAGGGAGTTTTGCCGGGGGACACAAGAGGTGGAGATGGATGCTAACGGACGTATTCTTTTGCCCCGAAAAATGCTTGAAGAAGTTGGTATCCAAAAAGAAATGGTTTTGGCAGCTCAGGATGCTATGATACAAATATGGGATGCGGATACCTATGACAAGGTGGCGTTGTCTCCCGGAGAATTAGGCGAGTTGGCCGGAGAGATTTTGGGGAACGGATGATTTTTAAATTTAAAGGATAGGATTATGTCAGAATATCATATACCGGTGTTATTGGACGAGTCGGTTTCGGGATTGAATATACGGCCGGGAGGAGTGTATCTGGATCTGACATTCGGAGGAGGGGGACATTCCGGGGAAATACTCCGGCGGATGGATGCCGACAGTTGTCTGATAGGGTTTGACCAGGATGAGGATGCAATGGCTAATCTGCCTGAAGATAAGCGTTTTATTTTTGTCAACCATAATTTCAGATATTTGCATAATTTTGTGCGTTATTATGGGTATGAAGAGGTGGATGGAATATTGGCAGATTTAGGTGTTTCCTCTCATGAATTTGATGAAGCAGACAGAGGTTTTTCTTTTCGTTTTGATTCGGAGCTTGATATGCGGATGAATCAGAGGAGTAAGCTGACGGCTGCTGTAGTGCTTAATACTTATGAACCAGAGCAATTGGTTGCTGTTTTCAAAAATTACGGGGAAGTAGAAAATGCCCGTCGCCTTGCCGATTTGATTGTGAAGAGAAGGGGAAATTCGGAAATCAGGACTTCTGAGGATTTTATGCAGGTAATAGCTCCCTGTGTTCCGAAACTAAAGGAAAAAAAATATCTGGCAAAGGTTTATCAGGCATTGAGAATAGAGGTGAATGGAGAGCTGGAAGCGTTGAAGCAGATGATGCAGCAAGCCATGGTGGTGTTGAAACCCGGAGGCCGGTTGGTGGTGATTACTTATCATTCATTGGAGGACCGGATTGTGAAGAATTTCCTGAAATCAGGGAATGCGGAAGGGAAAATGGAGAAAGATTTATTGTTCGGACATGTCAATCATAATTTTGAATTGGTGAACCGTAAGGTAATAGTGCCTTCGGAGAAAGAGGTTGAACAGAATCCGAGAGCCCGTAGTGCAAAGTTAAGAATTGCTGAAAAAGTGAAATAGAGAGATACTATAACATTGATTTGAGGGTTATGGCTAATGAAGATTTTGATGCAGATGCAGCTACTGACACGCAAGAGCAGGAGAGACCGGGGGAATTCAGGACGGGTGCTTCTGTGAAAAGTGTACTGGAAGGTAGTCTGCTGGCAGAGAAGTTACGTCGGAACATTTGGTTTGTACTTTTTGCCACGTTGTTGGGAATCTTATACATCACTAACGGATACTCGACAGAGAAGCTTCATCGGGAGAAGATTGCTTTGGAGAAGGAGGTAAAGGACCTGAGATTTGAATCGATAACCAAAGCTGCCGATCTGATGTTTATCCGTAAACAATCCGAGGTTATTAAACGAATAAAAGCCGAAGGATTAAATTTAGAAGAAAGTAAAGAACCACCGGTAAAATTGTACAGGAAATAATATGGCAATACAGGATGACATAACATGGCGGACAGTAATTGTGTATGCTGTTATTGTTTTGTTTGGTTGTCTTATTGTGGGCAAAGCTGTGGTGGTCATGACGGTAGAAGGGAAAAAATGGAGGAGTAAAGCTGCGGCAAGCGAGCCTGCACGTCCTGTTGTTATTCCGCCTAACCGGGGGGATATTTGTGCGGATGACGGACGTATTTTAGCCACTTCCGTCCCTTTTTATGAGTTGCGTTTTGATCCGCTGGCCGTGAAGAATAAAATATTTCAGGAACAGATAGATAGTCTGGCTTACCGGCTTTCCGCTTTTTTCCGGGATGGTAGTAAAGAGTTTTATAAAAATAAGTTGGTCAGTGCGCGGAAAGGGAAACATCCGAATCGTTATTTGCTTTTGAACCGGGAAAAAGTCAATCATACAGAATTGAAATGTATCCGTGAATTTCCGATTTTCCGGTTGGGAAAAAATAAAGGAGGTTTTCAGGCGGTTGTTTATAATAAACGCATTCAGCCTCATAAGAATCTGGCTGTTCGTACCATAGGTTATTTGAATGAATCAAAAGACGGAGTATTGGAGGGACGGGTTGGGCTGGAAGCTGCTTTTGAGAGTGAATTGAAAGGTGAAAATGGTTGGGGGATAAAAAGGATGATGTCCGGTACGTGGATGGTGCTGACAGAAAAAGAACCTGTTGACGGACATGATGTTATTACTACCATTGATGTGGATTATCAGGATATTGTCCAGCATGCTCTGAAAAAACAGTTGGAAAAAAGTGAGGCTACTCATGGAACGGCTATTTTGATGGAAGTAAAGACCGGTGATATAAAAGCGATTGCTAATCTGGCCAGGGATAAGAATGGGGAATATGTAGAAAACCAGAATTTTGCTATTAATGGTGCAGGGGAGCCCGGTTCTGTCATAAAGGCTGCGTCAATGATTGCTTTATTGGAAGACGGGTATGTCACTCCGCAGGATACGATAGATTTAGGGACAACGGGGGTATACAAATTTTATGACCGTGAGATGAGGGAATCACATGGTGGATTGGGGAAAGTGACTGTTACTCAGATGTTGGAAAAGTCTGCTAACGGAATTTCCAGATTGGTATTTGAGCATTATAAGGAACATCCGGAGAAGTTTGTAAATCGCTGGTATGCGATGGGATTAGATAAAAAAGCGGGTATTTGTTTGCCGGGAGAGGCGGTTCCTTATATTAAATATCCGAAAGATAAAACCTGGACCGGGATTACCTTACCTTGGATGAGTATCGGGTATGAATTGAAAATTACGCCGTTGCAGCTTTTGGCATTTTACAATGCGATTGCAAATGACGGACAACGGATGCGTCCGCGTCTGGTGAAAGAAATCCGTAACCGGGGAGAAGTCATAAAGTCTTTTGAGCCGGAAGAAATTGGCGGGAGAATATGCAGCCGGAAAACGTTGAATGAAGTCAGGGAGATGTTGGAATGTGTTGTAAAGAACGGTACTGCCCGAAATATTTACACTTCGAAATACCGCATTGCCGGAAAGACAGGTACAGCCCGGCTGACAAACAATTCCGGGGGGTACGGAGGCGGTTGCTACCGGGCCAGTTTCGTCGGATATTTTCCGGCAGAACAGCCGTTGTATTCTTGTGTTATTGTTATTGATAATCCTTCCAACGGGTATTATGCGACTACTGTATCGGCTCCTGTATTTCGTGAGATAGCTGATAAAGTGTATTCTATGGCTTATGTTCAGCATGGAAAGTCTGAGTATGAAACCGACCGCTCTTTGCCGGTATGTAAAGACGGCTTAAAGCGTGATTTTATGACTGTTTTTAATGGCCTGAATATGAAATTGGATGGTTTATGTGATGTCCGGGAAACGGATTGGGTTATTACAGCAAGTAATGAAGCGGAAAATGTGGTGGTAAAACCCAGGCGTATTAATTATTCAGTTGTACCCAATGTCCGGGGGATGGGACTGAGGGATGCGTTGTATGTGTTGGAAAATTCCGGATTGAAGGTAGAGGCTTCGGGTACCGGGATGGTGCAAAAACAGTCTGTCCGGGCTGGAAGCGAAGTATCCCGGGGAACTTTTGTACAAATAGAGTTAAGATAAAATATATCATGTCGGATAGCAGGAAAATGAAATCATTAAAAGAATTATTGACCGGGGTAAACACGAAAAAAGTGTACGGAAACATTGAAGTCAATGTGGAAAGGGTACATTTTGATTCGCGTAAGATAGAGAAAGGAGATTTGTTTGTTGCTCAGCGTGGTGTCCATGCTGATGGCCATGCTTTTATAGAAAAAGCAGTGTCGATGGGGGCAGGGGTGATTGTTTGCGAAGAGTTGCCTGTTCATTTGGATGAAAATGTTACTTATGTTGTGGTGGCTGATTCTTCGTTTGCATTGGGGATGATTGCATCGAATTATTATGGAAATCCTTCCCGATTGCTGAAACTTGTGGGGGTGACCGGTACTAACGGAAAGACGACAACCGCAACATTGTTGTATGAATTGGCGCGTTTGGCCGGACATAAAGCGGGGTTATTGTCTACGGTTTGCAATTATATCGGTGAGGAGAAATTGCCGGCTACTCATACCACACCAGATGCTCTGGCCATTCATGCATATATCCGCCGGATGGCAGATGCCGGTTGTGAATATTGTTTTATGGAGGTGAGTTCACATGCTATTCATCAACAAAGAATTGCAGGTTTGGATTTTGACGGAGCGGTTTTTTCGAACATAACACACGATCATCTGGATTATCACAAGACTTTCAGGGCTTATATTGAAGCGAAAAAGGCATTTTTTGATGGTTTGCCTGTATGTGCTTTTGCACTGACAAATGCAGATGATAAAAACGGATTGGTCATGCTTCAGAATACAAAGGCACATAAGTTTACTTATTCATGCCGTACAATGGCTGATTTTAATTGTAAAATTGTTGAAAAGCAACTGGACGGAACATTACTGCAACTGGACGGAACAGAGGTCTGGACCAAATTTACCGGTGATTTTAATGCTTACAATATTCTTGCTGTATATGCGTCGGCTTGTTTGTTGGGGTTTGACAGAGATGACGTTCTGGGTTATATCAGTCGCCTGATTCCTGTTTCCGGACGTTTTGAAACGATTATTTCGCCTTCCGGAATTATGGCTGTTGTTGATTATGCCCATACACCGGATGCAGTGGAGAATGTGCTTTCCACAATCCGGGGACTGGTCCGGAAAAATAATATTGTCATTACGGTGGTCGGTGCCGGCGGAGACCGGGATAAGACAAAGCGGCCGGAAATGGCGGAGGCAGCCTGTCGTTACAGCGACCGGGTTATACTGACTTCTGACAATCCGCGTAGTGAGGAGCCGGAGGCTATTATCCGGGATATGTGGGCAGGTGTTCAGGCGGAGTATCAAAACAAGGTTTGTTCTATTACCGACCGTAGAGAGGCTATTCAAAAAGCGATTGCCATGGCTTCTTCCGGGGATATTATTTTGGTTGCAGGGAAAGGACATGAAGATTATCAGGAAATCCGGGGAAAGAAATATCCGATGGACGAACGGGTTCTGATCGCGGATATACTGGCGGGCAAATAGGCAGTTACGGCCAGGGCCGATCAGAGTATGACGCAGAATATGATTGGGAATGGATGATGTATGCAGATGTAATCGTAGATATTTCACACGAAAAACTGGATAAGACGTTTCAGTATATGGTGCCGGCGCAGTTAGAATCAGAAATCGCGGAGGGGATGCGTGTCGAAGTACCGTTTGGGAACCGCAGGATTACCGGATATGTCGTCGGACTGACTGACGTGGCACAATATGACGTCGAAAAAATAAAGCCGGTCTGTTCGATTGTGAAGGAAGCGACGGTAATCGAATCGCAGCTGATCGCGCTGGCGGCCTGGATTCGCAAAAACTACGGCGGAACGATGAATCAGGCGCTGAAAACGGTACTGCCGGTGAAACGCAGGGAAAAGCAGAAGGAAAGAAAACAGGTGCGTCTTAGGATCGACGAACACGAAGCGCTTCGTCTTCATGCAGAATGCGAACGCAGGCATTATACGGCGCAGGCAAAGATTCTGGCGGAGCTGATGGAATGTTCGCCGCAGTCTTACAGACATCTGACTAAAGACATGTGAATTCCGTCGTCGGTGATCCGTGGGCTGGAGCAAAA
>OFFY01002853.1_pt1 | contig 11322 bp, 6 predicted proteins | sample 1521481 | NCBI WGS metagenome assembly OFFY01 (sample SAMEA3504117, study PRJEB24116) | mouse gut metagenome | biome: mouse gut; feature: mouse-associated habitat; material: faeces | place: Denmark | collected 2011
CCCCCTGCCACTATAACTTCGTTCTCTGGCAGGCCGCAGTGTAGCAGGAAGGGGTTTGTGGCAATCGGGGCTTGGTTTATTGCAAGAAAATCAGGAGGAGGCTACGGATTGGAGCCATGCGGCCTTAAGCCACACAGTCTGAGCAGAGAGATAGGGTGAAGGGATCAATTTCCCATAGCTGTGTAGAGAGGGTACAATGTCACGGCTAATGATTTCGGGTTTCTGAATAAAAACGGAGGTAAAGTAATTGAATTTTCTCGGATTCTGTAGTATGATTATTTTGGATGATTATAGGGGTGAAGTCCTGCCAACCTCTATGCACTTTAAGAAAGCCATAGAAAATTTCTGATTGGAATGCGTGGTGATACCGCATGGGCAAGAAGACAAAAGAACAGATACACACAAACATGAGCCATGTAAAAAACTCGGATACTGCTCTTGAAAATGCACTGTGTGCAGAACTCATTCGACGCGGTATCAAGTCGTTTTCAAGAAATGCTCGAACTATTATTGGGAAACCGGATATAGCCTTTTCCGCACGAAAGATTGCAATTTTTTGTGATGGCGATTTCTGGCATGGATATGATTGGGAAAATTCGCAAAACGAAATAAAAAGCAATCGCGCCTTTTGGACTGCAAAAATTGAAAAAAATATGGCTCGCGATGCGGAAGTCACTGCTATGCTAAGAGCAAATGGGTGGATTGTTCTTCGGTTTTGGGGACATCAAATCAAGAAAAACCTTTCTGAATGTGCAGATGCTATTGAGGCCAGATTGCATGAGTTTCCCAGACAACCATACAGAACAATCGATTTGTGCGCTGGGATTGGGGGCATCCGCAAGGCATTTGAGATGACCGGATCGTTTCAAAATGTTGTATCAGCTGAAATTGATAAGTATGCCTGCCAGACATATGAGCATTTGTTCGGGGAAAATCCTTATAACAACTTAACCTCAGAGGATTTCAAAAGCCAATTAGAAGGAATTTCATATGACATTCTCTTAGCGGGTTTCCCCTGTCAAACATTTAGCAGAGTGGGACTTGAAGAAGGTTTTGAAAACGAGGAAAAAGGTCAGATTTTTTTTCACATTGCAGATATTATCGGTCGTTCGCGTCCATGTGCTTTTTTCCTTGAAAATGTAGGACACCTTGTTACCCATGATAAAGGCAGAACTATTAAAACAATACTTGATACATTAGTGCTTGACCTTAATTATCATGTAATCGGAGTCCGCATAGGTGAAGACGGCTCCTTAGTGTATTCACCGAAAGAGTTTGTCCGAAATTCACGAGAATTTGGGGTTCCACAAAATCGTCCACGAACATACATTATAGGTTTTGACAAAGAGCGTTTTCCTCAAAGCTTTTTTTCAAAGCTACCGGATACTTTGCCTACACAAGGAACAGCCGTTTTGTATGAAGACATTAATGCAATGCTCGATCATAATGTTCCGCCCAAGTATTATATGGCATCAGGATATTTGGATACTCTAATCAAGCACAGAGACCGCCAAGAAAAAAGGGGATACGGATTTGGCTACCGTGTTTTGAACGAAGAAGGAATAGAGCATCCCATCGCGAATACATTGCTTGCAACAGGAGGTTCCGGACGCGAACGCAATCTGGTCTATGATCCAATAGACGGAATTGCGGGTATGCAGATTGTAGGTAAAAAGACACCGCTCAATGATAAGGGTATTCGGGTGATGACTCCGGAAGAATGGGGAAAATTACAGGGATTTGTAAACTACGCATTTATTGACGAAAACGGTATAGACAGATTTTCTTTTCCTGACAGCATACCAAATGTACAGAAATATAAGCAGTTTGGAAATTCTGTTACAATTCCTGCCGTTAAGGTAATGGCCGAATTTATGGTAAAATGTCTTGCTATACTCATGCCCACCGAGTCGGATAAAATCGTTGCACTTGCGGCATCCAAAGAATACATAACAAAGCAGGATGTCGTAGAAATATTGGGCTCCACAAAGAATCATGCTACTTATCTACTTAGAAATTTGGTCATAAAAGAAAAATTGGAACTCATTACACACGGAAGATATTCCCGATATAAACTGGTACAGCAAATAAATCGGTAGAGACATTTCTATTGAGTTTTGAGAATGGGGGTAAGGCTATGCCGGAAAATGCGTTGAGTATGTTGCTCGAAAAATGTGACATATACTATGGTGACGCCTTAATCTCCAAAGAGGACATTTTAAGACAGTATGCCAAGTTTTTTACCGATTCCCTTTTAGCACAGGATCGAAGCATCAGTTTTGCTTTGCATACTGGTTCTATTTGCTTCGATATCATTTCTGTGGTTGCCGCCAGTATCGGTGTACTTACTTATAACTTAAACACTAATGACAATATTTTGGCCGCACTCAATATTGGCGACATGGTTATGTTCAGAAACGAGCGTTATCGCTGGAAAGGTACAACAACTATAGGGGAAGAACTTTATATCGTTCTTGAGCAGGATGGTCGGGGTAAAAATGGACCTTCTCAACTCAGCATACCTTATGAGCGAAATAAACATACTGTCAAGCCGTATTACGGAACATCATCGAAGACAGACGGGCGAGGAGTACGCCGCAGGAAAACAAATCGAGAAGATTTTTTCTCATGCGTGTATGACATCTCCATATCTGATGTTCCGGTAGAAATCGATTCCTCGGTCGTAGTTGTGGCAGATCGAACCGAGTTTTCTGATATTTGTCGAAATCTTCGCATTGTATATGGAGAAGGAAAGCAGATTGGCCTTCTGGATATTATCCCTGTGTCGTACTATACAGCTAACGGATCAGCTTTTCAATTTGGCACCAACCCAACGAAAGCGGAAGCAGTATTAAAAGTAGCTGGAAAGATTGAAACGGCGAGAGATTTAGTTTTGGACAGAACCGGAAAGAAAGTTGTCGGACTTCTTATTTCAGGTATTGCTTCAATGGCTGATAACGGGACGGAATTAGCAGATTTGCTTCGGAGAAAGTCGCTGCATTTTGTTCATATCACTTCTCCGATGCGGGCGGAACTATGTGAGAATATTCTCAAGTTGTATAGTGACTCATCTATTTTCGCTTGTACAAAAGAGTTCCTTTCTCAAAGTGTCACACGGAAAATATCTTATAATGCATTGACGGACGAGTTATATCGTCAGGTAGCAAATGTACTACACAATGAAGTCATAGCTGTTAATATTGGTGGTGGCATGGGCTGGGATAATTATAAACAGCTAAAAAGCAAATTGATTTTGTTAAAACAATCTAATTGGGCAAATGACAGAAAAGACGAGTTTATTTTGTCCGCATATACGTTACTGAATATATTCACTACGGCTCCGTTTTCCATGGATTGTCTGGAAGAAACGATTCGTTCCGGAGGAATACATTCTGCCGTTGTTTCACCATCAACACGAATTCAAAGTCTACGGGAAATTTCCAGTATGGCTGGTTCAATGAAGGAAATATGCGAACAGATTGTTGATGATTTAGAATTACAATACATTAATTTGAAAACCGAATCACCGAAATGTGACTCTATGCATCAGCGCATTGAAATGCATAAAGGGTCAAATATGGCGATAGTATTGCCGAAAGCATACTATGCCGACGTGATTGCGAATATGCCCTGGTTCAGCAATTTATCGGGGCCACAGCCTATACTAACGACGATAAATAGGTTTAATATTGCAGATGAATATGACTATATTCTGGTTATAGGAGATATAGGAAGCAAGAGGTTCAATGCACTCCAATGCTATTCGGCGAAAATAATTGATGTCCTTCTATATGACTGTGAAGGGAAAACATTTAGGCACAGGAAGTATAGGGCAGAAAAATTATCTCGTCAGTTGAATCGTCGTATTGGCGCACAAAAAGGCGGGGTATGCGAAGAGGAAACACAAGACAAGGATGTTGAGAGTCCAGAAGAAATCGACATGATTATATCTGAAACCTCTGACCTTGATCAATATATTGAAAACATCGCCTCATTTGATATTAAAAAACTGGTTTCAACTGCTATGGATGGGAGCGCCAGAGATGCGGTATCTGAGGTACGCTATGTTGGTGTTTTTACTACAGGTGAGCGAATACTGTTTTCTAAGTTCTACGGTCCTATTGTGTTTGACGCTAATGCCGGAACTGTAACCGAAACTTCGGTAGATAAATTATCGCCTGGAGATTTACTTGTTTTTACAAAAAGGAATGACTATACCCATAATATCGTTGATTACATATACGATCAACTGATTTCCTTACATCGCTTTGACGAACAAATTATTGATGCCACAGAAAAAGCATTTTACTGGAAAGAGGCCTTACGCGAATACAAAGAAAAGAAAGGATATAACTTTCAAATGCTTGCGCGGAAGCTGAGAGAGTACGGCAGTTCTCTTACTCCGATGACGATACGGCAGTGGCTTACCGAAGACGGTCATATTGTAGGTCCGAGAGATGAGAAGACTTTTGAACAGATTGCAAATATGACACAAGATCCATATCTTATAAAGAATCCCCACAGCTACTATGAAGGCTGCCGTATTGTTCGCCATGAACGTAGGGAGATATTGGGCCTTATTGCAAAAGCAATCAATGACAAACTTAGCGGACATATCCCTACTGCCGGAAGCATTTTTGAAGTTGTCTATGACAATGTGGAAAATCTCTCCGAAATCATGGAAATAGACGATATTTTGTGTTTGGATGAGATTATGAATGTACCGATCAATCTTGTAAATAGACCAATTAGTGAGTCGGAGGGTTAGTCATGACAGAAAATGAACTTAGACATCAACTAATTAGTGCCAGAGACGAATATATACAAACCATCAAATCCGAAATAATGGGACCCGGCTCCGAATTTTCCGTTCAGGATGCCGAACACGAATTGATCTCGGCAAGACCGGATAGCCGTTATTCTGTCGGAATACTGTTTCCGCAAGGAAACCAGGTCAATCAGGACAATGAGGAAACACTTCCGGTTTCTTCGTCAGATGAGGGTGCAGAAGATTCGGTTGCACCGGAAGATGCACCGGATGCTTCCAAAGAGCAGCCTCAAGAGAAAGCCGGTAATTCACATACATATGAGGCAGACGAGACGGCTAATGAAAATCTGGACGAAGAAATCGGAATGGCATCGCAATATATGCAATCTTCTATGGGAATTACGTTTCTTGTTAAAGGCGATGCTTCCCATGTATTCGGCAGTGTTAAATTTGCAACATACCGAGCAGCAAAAGTCACTGACTGTGTAATTCCGTACTTCCCGAAAGACCCCGATACCTACACTCTTCCACCTGAACTTGGGCATAAAATGGTCTACGACAAAGAACTGCGGTGTATCAAGCTTGTGTCGCAAATTACCCTTAAAGAAGCTCGGGAAATCTTTGAGCATGATACTATTCCGGAAACTGAATTCTTTGCGCTGAAGCAAATAACATATAGGTTTGCCGACTATTGTCGCACAGGGTATGTTCGTGAACCGCATGAAATTGAATCCTTCGAGTTGGACTTTACCCAAGGTGACTATGTAGAGGACGAACGGAACGAAAATCTTGACCATACCACGGCTAAGATTGTTGCCTTAAGGACTCGGATGGGTGACAATGTTTGGTCCATAACCGTTATGCTCGTAAATGCATTGGAAGAATCGCCTGCCAAACCGTACCACTGCATTTTTCAATCCAAGATAACAATTAGCACCAAAAACAATAACTTTGTGTTCATCGAGAGTAATCCCAATACGGATATGAATTCGATGGATGAGGAGGAGCAGTCTCTCGCCTTGCTATATCGGCATAAAAAGATATACGGAACAGGGCTTGGGACTTCCGTTGACTGGGAGATTGATGGCAACGGACACGGTAGCATTTGGAGCGAATTTTTCCCTGTGCGAGAAATCCCCGCAATGAATTTTTCGTTGCCTGAAAATACTCGCCTTACCGATCGTGAACTGTCTATGAAATATTTGTCCGACTTAAGCGATGCCTCGAAGGACCAACGGCTGTGTTCTATGGCTGCGCTGGTTGATTTATATAAAAGCTGGGTAGACAATATTTCTCAAATTGCTAAAGAATTAGACCCCAAATACCAAGCGGCTGCTACGCGAAACATTAACGACTGCCGGCGTGCGTATGAGCGTATGTATTCCGGGATTGAGACGTTAAAAACTAACGAAAAAGCCTACAATGCGTTTTTGCTTGCCAACAGAGCCATGTTTATGCAACGGGTACATTTGAAAATGCAGGCCGATATGTCGAATGAGGATAGATATGACGATGATGAAGAAATCGCCAAGAGGCTTCTAAATCTGAACTATAGTACCGAGTCTGACGACAATACAAAATGGAGGCCGTTCCAAATAGCTTTTCTGTTGATGGATATAGATTCTATCGTCAGCGATACCTCAGATGATCGCAGTATCGTTGACTTGATTTGGTTTCCTACCGGTGGCGGTAAAACCGAAGCCTATCTGGGATTAACGGCATTCACCATTTTTTACCGCAAACTTAGCCGTCTGCAAGAAAGCGGCGGAACGGCGGTAATTATGCGCTATACGCTAAGGCTTTTGGCTGCCCAGCAGTTTACACGAGCCGCAACACTCATCTGTGCCTGCGAATATATCAGGCAGGACAGCTTTAGCAAAAAGCATAAATATCCGGCCTACGCTTTGGGAAACGAGCCCATTACTATAGGCCTCTGGATAGGCGGCGCTCATATACCAAATAAGAATGATGATGCAAAATATCATCTGGACAAGCTGATTTCTGTAAGCAAGCCTTATTATGTTCGCAACGAGAAAGAGCGTCATAACAAATTTCAAGTTCTCAAGTGTCCCTGGTGCGGCGCAAAAATGGTAAAGGATGAAAAGGGGACTCGACTGGTAGGAGCATGGGGATATGCAATGCGAGGAAAACACTTTTATATGCATTGCCCTCATGAGGATTGCCATTTTACTAATCGTCTGCCGATTCAGATAATTGACGAAGAACTGTACGAAACTCCTCCTACTCTGCTGTTTGGAACGGTTGACAAATTTGCTATGATGCCATGGGACGGAAGAATTGGAGCGTTTTTCTCTGTCGGTTCAAATAACCGTACTCCGGAGTTGATAATTCAGGACGAACTGCATCTGATTTCCGGAGCATTAGGAACCATTGTCGGTCTATACGAAACGGCTGTTGACGCCATGTGCAGTCAAAAAGGAATTCGCCCAAAAATCATTGCGTCCACCGCAACCATCAGAAAAGCAAAAGAGCAATGTTCCGTACTTTACAACCGTGATGTGATGCAATTCCCGGCTCCGGGCATTGATGCCGAGGACTCTTTCTTTGCGAAAGAAGCGCCTATTGATTATGCAAAGGGAGTGTATGGGCGAAAATATGTCGGCATAATGCCTTCCGGAAAGACAAAGGCCATGACCGAAATCCGTATGATGGCTGCTATGTTGCAGAGGACGGATATGATGGATTTGCCCTATGTTATAAAAGATAAGCTATGGACACTCACGGTTTATTTTAACAGCTTAAGAGATTTGGGAAAGGCCTCGACATTGGTTGATGATGACGTGAAAGATTTTATTGTGCGTACCGCTAACCGATTTTTTACAACACGACGCCTGATAATCGGCGCAGACGAATTGACGAGCCGAGTTTCCACTACCGAGCTGAATGAAACTTTGGATAAACTTGAGAAGGTTGAATACTCGGAAGAAAACAGAGCGGCCAAACGGTATGCCTCAAATATTCTTTTGGCCACGAATATGATTTCGGTCGGAATAGATGTTGCACGCCTTAATGTTATGCTAATGATGGGACAACCTAAACTCACCAGCGAGTACATTCAGGCATCCAGTCGTGTTGGGCGCAATTATCCCGGTGTTGTGTTTGTACAATACGACGCCACCAAGAGCCGCGATCGTTCCCACTATGAACGCTTCCGTTCATATCATGAGTCATACTACCGATTCGTAGAGCCAACCGGTGCGACACCGTTTTCCAAACCTGCAAGAGAACGGGCTCTTCATGCAATCCTCACCTCAATGATTCGATTCAAGGCCGGCCTGAGTCAGGACAAGGATGCAGGATATTTTGACTCGGAGTATCACCAGGACATCATCCAAGATGTTGAACAATATATCCTAAATCGGGTCAAGAAAATAAATAATCGTGCGAGCAACGGAACGAGAGATGATTTGACCGCCATTAGTAGCGAAATTCACGAATTTATTGAAAAATGGCAAAGCCTTGTGGCTGAATGCGCTGCAACGGAGGGACATCCGTTATTGTATTTTGGACGCCGCTTTATGGTGAAATCTCCAAGCAGTGAGGAGCATCGGTTATTGAAGCAATACAATTCCTCCGGACATGATTCCGCGTTGAATACACTCACATCTATGAGGAATGTTGATACTCCTGTGTTGGGCCAAGTCGTAGTATGGGAGGATAACTAAGTATGGCTGAACAGATAAAGCAAAAAATTGATTTGAACAGAGTTACACATTCTGTTCGTGCTGCACAGGCTGTACTCCAGTATGGTGTCGGAGCCATGGTGGATTTTCCCGATCAAACACTTGTTACTGCTGCACCGGAGTATTGGAGCGGATACAGCAAAATATATGACGACCGCTTTGCCAAAGCACTTGGCGTTGATTGGTTTGCTTTGCCGACAAATATTGCATATTCTCGTTTTCCCGAATGGTATTTTTGCCCAAAATGTAGAACATTTCAACCGCTCAAGGATTGGATTGCCCAATACAAAGCAAAAGCACATCCTAAATTGCTTGAATCCGATCCCCATATGGTACAGCATATGCAATGCCCAAAATGTAAGCAGGATTTGGTTGTTGCCCGTATTGTCACTGTCTGTGAAAACGGGCATCTCAATGACTTCCCATGGATTAAATGGGTTCATGCAAAGGCCAAAAAGCCAATCTGCGCACACCCGGAACTAAAATTCAAAACCGGAGCATCTGCCACGGAAGGACTTGAAGGACTCAGCGTTAGTTGCGCCTGCGGTGCAAGTACGACCCTTAAAGGCGCTTTTGATAAAGATGCTTTTGAGAAAGCTGATGCAGACGGAGATATGAGTATCTTCCGTTGTGAAGGCGGACATCCGTTTAGGCACTCTAGGGAAGGGTGCGGATGCTATCCACGAACCGTTCAGCGTGGCGCATCATCGGTATATTTTCCGATAGTTTATAGTTCGCTGGTTATCCCCCCATATGCAGATCAACTCAATGCAAAGATAGAGAGTAGCAAGGCTTTTGAAGATTGTGTCACAATTATCAATGACGAGGATGACGAAGATGATAAACTCGCCATAATTAAGAAAAGATTTTCCAAGTGGGCCGAAAAAATTTCTTTAGAAATCGGTGCATCAATATCTGATGTCGAAAAAAATCTAACACGTAAATGGTTGGAACATACATCGGGAGAAATTGATGTCACAAGTGTACAATATCGAATTGAAGAATACCTTGCTTTGTCCGGGGAAGCGGAATCTCCGACACAATCTCTCGGAGATTTTTTGAGGGAATCCATCGACATCAAAGAATATGGTATTCCCCATGTAAAGTCAGTTTCTCTAATTGAAAAGGTTCGGGTGGTTAATGCGTTGATTGGCTTTTCGCGACTCAGTCCTGTCATGAATAAAGAAGATAAAGGGTTTGTAAGTATTAAAGAACCGAAGACAAGATGGTATCCTGCATATGAAGTTCGAGGTGAGGGAATTTTCATTGAATTTAATCAAGAGGAAATCGACTCATGGATTACCAGCCATCCATCTATTAATGAACGGGTACAGAGAATAGCCGAAAACTATCGAAAATCTTTTATCGGTCAAAATCATCCGCGGACGATCACCCCCAAATTTATTATGTTGCATACCTTATCGCATCTTCTGATTTCTCAGTTGAGTTTTGAGTGTGGGTACAGCATTGCATCTTTGAGTGAGCGCCTATATTGTTCCGAAGCGGCTGACGGTAAAAACATGGCCGGAATATTTATCTATACCGCAAGCGGCGATTCTGAGGGAACCCTCGGCGGATTGGTACGCCAAGGACGTCCGGATACCTTGCCACAAATATTTAAGAAGGCTATTAAAAATGCAAAAGTCTGTTCAAACGATCCGGTCTGCATTATGAGTAGAGGCCAGGGACGCGATTCACTTAACCTGGCAGCCTGCTATGCCTGCGGATTGCTTCCGGAAACCTGTTGTGAAGAACGAAATGGTTTTTTGGATAGAGGGGTAATTGTCGGAACATACGATGAACCTCAAATCGGATTTTGGAAAGAGCTGCTATGAAGTTAACATTTCTGCGGATAATGCCGACAAACAGAACGCCCACCAATTCGATGGACGTTCTGTTTGCTAAAAAGTACATTTGAGTTATTAGTGTCTCTGCATTCTGACACCGCGCAAAATTCAATGTTTTTTCGGTGAATTTATCCTTGACAAATCCCGTCTTGATTGATGATGCTCTCGCTGTCGTCCTCGTTGTCGTCCTCTCGGGACAATCGGATATAAAGCCCTATTTTCCAAAACGGCTCCACACTGGCGCGTGCTGTTCTGGTTTTGCGTGTACGGGGCATGATACCTCCTTTCCCCTTATAATTACAAGTTTATTATACCATTTTCGGCCCATAATCACAAGGTCTTTATCAAATGGCAACGGGAAAGTCGGTAGTTTATTTCAGGCTTAAAAAGTAATCGCACAGGGATTGCTTTAAGGTCTTGTGTTTTGATACAAAGCGGATTTTGACCGGCGTATCACCGCAGAGAAAGCAGTACGGATTGCCGATTTGTTCCAGGTAGTTTTGCACCTTCTGTACGGCTGGCAGCGCAGCGTCAATGTGAATGTTGCGAATGTCAACTAAAGTGCTGCGGTCAACCTGCGTTATATCCACGCTTCTCATTTCTTGAAGCTGTGATTGGCTAATCATCTTTATTCCCCTTTCCGGCATAGCGTCATACAATCCATATGCGCTCCGGCTTGTACGTTATGAAAAAGGACATAAATCGGACGGCTGGCGGCGACCAGCACCACGGGACTTTCACCCCCGCGTGGTTCTCACGCGGCCCTACCCATTGCCTGCGACGCTTTGAACGCTCGGACTGTGGCTGTAAGGGAGTATCGTTAGCGTATGCGCCGCTGATTATAAGTTGCCAGCTTTTCGGTGTAGGCGGTTCTCGCTCTCCCGCAGGATGCGGGGTCATGGCGCGCCCACCGACGCAGCGCATACAGAATGTGTCCGTTGCCCTATGCTGCGCCGCCGTTATCTTGCGGGCTTTCTTTGTCAAGGTGCAGCGCCGGGCCGGA
>OFFY01002862.1_pt1 | contig 11285 bp, 19 predicted proteins | sample 1521481 | NCBI WGS metagenome assembly OFFY01 (sample SAMEA3504117, study PRJEB24116) | mouse gut metagenome | biome: mouse gut; feature: mouse-associated habitat; material: faeces | place: Denmark | collected 2011
CACTTATCGTTCATGGGCATTCCTTCCTTTCTTTTTTTGAGATTTTTGAGGGGGCAGTACATCGGAAAGTTCCGTATCCACATACTCGCTGATGATAAAGAGGGCTTGGTAATAATCTTTGCAAGCGGTAACCCGCTTCACCATTTCCTCGCTCTGAGCTTTCATACCAGCCCGCTTCAGCAACTGAGAGGCGTGGCCCATAATGGAAAAGATGTTGCCGTCCATATTCACTAAATGCAGAGATGGTTTTTCTCTGGGCGGCTCACGAACAAATCCGCCCAAGTGGTTAGGAACGTAGTCGGACAGCCAAGTGCCGCCAAATCGGTCGTGGGTTCCAATCCGCCACACGGCCAGCTTGCTCATGTCCAGCTCGACCCCCTCGAAGGGGAACAGCATATTGGTGAGTCCGCCGTGCTGGAATATGGACACATTCTCCGCCTTGAATACATTGCCGTTCAGCAGGATACCCGCTTCGGTGAACAGTCCGTTGATACCGTCTACCCACTCCTGGGCCAGCCCGCCGCAGCCCTGGAGGATCAGGCCCTCCTGATCCCCCATGCGCCGCAGATCGTCCGTGGTGATTTCTTTGATATGGTTATCGCTCATGTGAATGCCGCTCCTTTTTCTTGGGGTTTTTGCTCTGAACAGCGGGGGATACCGGCTGGGCAAGCAGTTCCTTGGAATACAGCTCCCTCTCCCGGATTTCCCAGAGCATATGGCCCATTTCCCCGCTGTGGTCATAGCTTGTGATCTCGCTCTCCCAATAGCCCCGCACCACCTCCAGCGGATCGTCAAATTGGAGGAGAAACTGGATGTCATCGTCATCGCAGGCATCCGGCAACTCCTCACAGCACTGTTTGGCGGCGGTGATCTCCGAGGCCATGGCGATCAGTTTGTCAGTGGACTTGCCCTGGAGCTGCGCCAGAAAATCCTCATAGTTTTTATGCAGCCGTTCCCGCAGAACAGCTTTCAGTTCGCCGCTCATCGCGCACCCTTTCCTTTCTTGGGAACCTGTCGGCGGGGCGTGGTGCGCCCAATGGTTTTCTGATCCGTCTTGACCTGGATGCCCAGATCCATGGCGTGTCGAATCTCCGCCCACATCCCATCCGTCCATTCCGATCCGTAGACATTGACCTGCTGGCAGGACTCCACCAGCCGCAGGCCCATCTCCCGCGCCGTCTGATCTTGCACAGGATTCTCCGGGTCGGCAATGGGCGGGAACATGAGGTGGGGACAGACGGGGAGGTCCCCCGCCCGAAACACCTCCTGGGCCTTCTGCCGCGCGAACTCAATGTTCTTCTCTACCTCACCCCGGAGGGGAGCGCAGATGTACACCAGCTTGGGACCGTCCTGAGCGCGCTCCATATCCCGGAAGGGTTCCAGGTATTGCTTTACCGCCTCCCGGAGATTTTTCCAGTCCGCCTGAGTGGGACGGTAGATGTACCAATCAATTTCATCCCGATATACCCAGATATATGGATGGATCGCATTGCCGCTCCGATCCTTCTTGCTCGTACCCCACACATCCGACAGCTTCAGTGCCAACGTATCCACCGGGCCGTCTGTGCGGTTCAAAATGGTGATTTTCAGCGTATCGTAGTGGTCTGCATAGCCGGAGGTGACGAACTGCGCCCGTACCCGCAGGTCCTTGCCCAGCGTCCCCAGACAGGCCCGGCCAGTGAAGCTTGGGGAGCGGATGATCTCTCCGTTCCCGAACAGCTTCCGCAGTTCCTGCTCAAAGAAATTGCTCATTTTTCACTTCCTTCCTCGTAAATGATGTAATGTTCCGTTGGGTCATCGCCCCAGCGGATGGTTTCCATGTACCTGCCCTCGCTCACCAGCCAACCAGCATCGCCCATGACCGCCGCCACATCGGCGGCCCGGACACAGCGGACGGTTCGCTCAATGATCCCGCCATGCAGCGCCATTTTTCTATTAAATGAGTTTTTCTTCATCCGCCTGAATGCCGGGGACGATGCCGCCACAGCCATTCCGAAGGTGGTCCCGTCAAATTGTTTCATGTGCAGATCCATTTTTATTTCCCCCTATCAGATATGCTCTCGTCCCTGCTGTAAAAGGGACAGGTCGCGCACAGTGTATAATTAGGCAGTTCATAGTGCCGCCCGATGGACAACCGCGCCCGGTTTTCACAGCCGCTGGTCACCCGCCAAGGAGCGTTTTTCCTTTTGGTGCTGTAGGCGCAGGTCTGATACCCATTAAAGTGATATTTACCCATCTGTTTTCACTCCACTTATATGGATTTGTCCTGATTCCTGCTCTTTTTCCGTTTATTCAAGCCACCATCGAGTGTCATGGTGAGCTGGCCATCGACTTGTTCCGCAGGCTGCCGCTCCTTCAGCTCTTTTGCCGTGGCAGTCCGTATGCCGCTGCCATGAGTCGTCTCAGCACAGCGCAGCCGCCCCTGCCGGAGCAGGCCCTCGACCAGCTCGGTCATGAAGCGGATTCCCACCTCGTTGTGTTTACCCCGGTCGCAGAGGCGGCGGATCTCAAAGCGTTCCGCAATGAGAGGTGCAACTGGATCAGTGATATACAGGTTTGCCCTCTTGGTCCTGCACTGTCCCAGCACAAACGCCGTGATCTCATCGCGTCTTTCCTCCAACGCGGCCCGATACTCCTCATCGCTCATATCCATGTGTTCCTCATAGCGGTCAACGGCGTAACAGTGGAAGGGTCGTGTCCGCACCGCCGCCAATTGCTCTTGCAGAGGCTGGATGCTGTCCTCCTCCATCACGCCGCTGAAGCTGTCTGGGTGCAGGTAGAGGTCCTGCCGGTCCTTGGTGACCGTGTCGCTGGAGCCGTTACTCCCTGCATGGAGTTCCCATCCCAATTCTTGAAACAGGCGGCGGCTCTCCTCCCGAAACAGTGCCTTGGCGCTCTCGCTCTCCCAACCGGAGGCGTAGCCATCGGTACGGATGCGGAAGTATACCATTCGGTATGACATTATCTGTCTCGCCCCCTGTCCCTGGCTCTCTTTTTCTCCTTTTCCTGCGGCTGATAGGGCTTCAGCTCATCCCTGATGGGGTCACGGACAATGGAGCGCGCCGTATCCTTGACCGTCAGGGCATCCGGGTCATTATGGCGGATGATCTCCCCAGCGAGGATCACCGTGGTTCCCATGATATGGACGTTTCCCTGCACCGTTCCATATACGGTGCAATGTTCGGATAGTATGGGGAGATCGGTTTTGCCAGCCGGATTTAAGATCGTACTGGCCCCGCAGGCTCTGGCGTGGCCGCACAGGGCCGCTCCCCGGATGTAGGCGTCGCCCTCGGCGCGGGCGTGGGCGCTCATGCTGCCGTTCTGGGTAAGATAGGCGTTGCCGCACACGATGGCATCCCCGAACAGGCGGGAACCCTTGTCCACACAGCCCTCCCCTGCGGCGATGGCGTCATCGAAGATCCAGGCGTCATCCCCCGGCTCGAAGGACAGATTTTCTTCTCGTTCCACAAAGCCGCCCAAATCCCCGGCCTTGACCTTATCGCCAATGTCCCGCAGGGCGCGGATGCGGTGGAGGAAGGGATATTTTTCATGGGCGATGCCCGTGATCTCATATTTCTGATTGGTCATGTTGCCGTCTCCTTTACCATTGCAGGTGTTCCGATGCCCCGCAGCGGCGGCAGGTCAGTTCGCTGGTCCCATTCTCCGGGTCGGCCCTCTCTTTCCAGAGATGGCCCCCCTTGGCTTCGCAGGCCATTACAGATTCCAGACACTTCCTGGCCTCGCCCATGGCCTCATCCCGGAGCTGTTCCGCTGGCGGCACCGGCAGGCCCTGGCACTGATAGTCCTGGGCCAGACCGGCGATATCCTGCTGGAACTCCACCGACTGCGTATAAGCCGCCAGCCGCTTCTCCAGCTCCACCTGATCCACAGCGACCGGGGGCAGCTCTATGCCGCAGTCCGCCATTGTACACAGGAGCCTGCCGTGCTGGGCATCGGTCAGAAGCCCCTCCCGGTGCGCTGCCTCCATCTCATCCATGACAGCCCGCAGCTCGCTTTTCTGCCCCTCCGTCAGAGAAAAGTCCAGCATGATCCGTGTGATGTCAAAAATTTTGTTATCAAATTCCTGGTATTTATCCGTGTCAAACACTCCCTTCAGCGCAAGGCGGGCGCTGCCTCCATGACAGCGCCCACCTCGTATGATTTAGTTCTTCCCGTTGCCCGGTCCGCACTGCTCGATCCACTCATCGAAGTCCAGGGCCTCCGCCAGCAGAAGCGCCATCCGATGAACTGCGGCCCGGTCCTGCAAAGCGTCCAGCCGGATCGCTGTCTCGAACAGCCCCCAGACCAGCTCCGCGATCATCGGGCCATCGTAGGTGTCCAGGATCTGGTCATCCGGCAGGGCGGCCTCGCCGCTCGCTTTCTCCACCAGCTCCTTCTGCCGGTCGATCAGGGTGTGGCTGTTGTCCGCCAGCTCCTGGGGCAGCCCCCAGGCTTTGGCGATCAGGTCCACGCCCGCCTCCAGGGATGCCGCGTCTCCTCCTTTGTCCTCTCCGGCCAGGGCCAGGGCGCTGACCGCCTCTGTGGTGACCTTCAGGAGAAGTTTCTCCGGCGCGGGATGCCTCTCGATCTTCGCCATTTTTGCAGTCCTCCTTGATATTTTTTGGGGATTCCCGCCCACAACAATACCCGAATGTTCGGGAGAAAGCTATCACGATACCCAACAAAGATAAGGGGTCAAAACCGGGCGATACCAACAATGACCGGCTATGCTGCCTGGTCTGGAGCGGCTTCGCTGTCCTCCAGCCGGAACGCCTCGTCAATGTCCGAGAACCGCTGGGTACGGTTGAACTTCTCCGTTACCTTTCCGGGAATGGCCTGCAGCTCCAGCATCCTGGCCCACAGGTCGGGGTGGTAATCGTAGAGGTGGCGCAGCTCCTCCCGCTTGGCGTTGGGACAGAACCAGCAGCCGCCCCGGTCGGTGAAGGCATAGACAGGTGAAAGGAGCCCTGCTTTCTCGCAGAGCTCCCACGCATCCTGTTCTGTAAAATTGTATTTTGCCAGCAGTGACACCTGTTTGCCGCCCTCCAGCCGGAGCAGCCGTTCCTGCTCATCTTGGGCAATCCCCACATACTGAACCGTCCAGGCAGGCAAGGTTTTCCGATACCGCTCAATGGGCCGCACCTTGCAGTCCCGCTGGACAGCGCATTTGCCGCACAGCGGGAACGACCGAACCATGCCCTTCTTCGGGCCGCGGGTGATCCGCCCGGTGAACAGGTCCACATAGGTCTTTGATGAGCGAAGGACAACAATTTTGACACCCATGCGTTCCAGTGCGGGGATGGCGGTGTTGTAGATGAAGTCCCGATGCTCCGGCACCTCGCCTGAGATGCCATTGTCGAACATGACCTCGCAGTACACTGCCTCGTCCAGCGGTTCCCCATGCTCTTTCGCCAGCAGGATGGCAGCCAGACTGTCCTTGCCAAAGCTCAGGCTGGCAATGTATTTCGGGCGCTCCACCGTCACCTCTCCGGCCCGGAGCGCCGGCGTTTTCGGACGGGCGGATTCAAAAACTGCGGCGCTTCCTTAAAGTCCGTCTGATCCACATAGAACGCTTTTTCTTCATCGCCCCGGTTCAAAACCACCACATCGCTGACGGACATGGAGCGCATCCTCCGTCCAAAGGGGCGGCTGTTCATGTTATGCCTGTCAAACAAATCATCCAGCGTAGTGCTGGGGGCGAGAACGCCCCGGTAGGCCCTCTGGTAATGGCCGATCCACAGTTTTCTCCTGGCGTAGTCGTAAGGCTCAAAGCTGTACGGGATTTCACGGGTATCCTTGATCTGGTAGATCGTGTAGGTGTCGCAGATGTCGCCCTCTTGGGGATGCTCCGGGGCGTAGACGGCGCCCTCCCTTTGCGCAAATTCAGCGAATTCGCAGATGTGGAACGTGTCGTTTCCTATCACCGCGTGGTAGTCATCGATATAGCGGCAGGGGAGGAGCTTGCGCTGGTCATCAAAGGTGGTGAAGAAAATGCTGCCTCCATCCGGCACATGGAACAGCGTGTTATACCCGCTGTCGATGAAGCGGATCTTCCTGCCGCCCTCCTCGTTGGGGAAGGCCAGCACACCACGGATATTGACAGGCACATCACCCATTGCACACCCTCTGCCCCGCCTGCGTACAGGCGTCCACCATGGCGGTGGCCTTGTCGGTTTGCTCCCATGGGGCGTCCTGATGGGTGAAGTGACCGTAGATGCAGTGCTGGGCAAAGATGGGCCGGTCCAGCCCCAGGGCGCGGATCATCCCGCCGGGGGTCAGGTCGAACACAGCCCGGACGGCCTGCTCCAGCACAGCCTCCGGGTACTTCCCGGTCTGGTGGGCGTCGATGTCCACCGCCACCGGCTCGGCCCTGCCGATGGCGTAGGTGAGGCTGACGGTGCATTCTTCCGCCAGCCCAGCGGCCACGATGTTCTTGGCGATGTACCGGGCCATGTAGGCCCCGCTGCGGTCCACCTTGCTGCCGTCCTTGCCGGACAGCGCCCCGCCACCGTGGGGGGCCAGCCCGCCGTAGGTGTCCGCCATCAGCTTCCGGCCCGTCAGGCCGGTATCCGCCTCGAAGCCGCCCAGCACGAACCGCCCGGAGGGGTTGACGAACACCCCGGTTTTCGGGTCCGGGTACAGTTCCCGCAGGCTGGGAACAATGACGTGGCGGATGACCTCCCGGCGCAGCCCGTCCAGATCCTTGTCCTCATCATGCTGGCAGGAGACCACCACCGCGGCGATCCGATAGGGCTTGCCGTCCCGGTACTCCACGGACACCTGGGCTTTGCCGTCCGGCCCCAGGCCCTGGATGATCCCGGTTTTCAGGGCGTTGGTCAGCAGCAGGGTCAGCCGGTGGGCCAGCACCACAGGCAGGGGCAGCAGTTCCGCCGTCTCCCCGCAGGCATAGCCGTACATGATACCCTGGTCCCCGGCGCCCATCTGGGGATCACTTTCCACAGCGCCGGCGATATCGCCGCTTTGGTCGTGGGTGATGACTTCCACCTCATAGTCCGAGCCGTAGCCGGTTTCCCGAACAGTGCGGCAGACGATGGCGGGGATGTCCGGCAGCTCGGAGGCGGTGATCTCCCCGGCCACGATGATCTTCCCGGCGGTGGCCATGACCTCACAGGCCACACGGGCGGCGGGGTCGTGCTTCAGGCAGGCGTCCAGGACGCTGTCGGCAATGGCGTCGCACAGCTTGTCCGGGTGGCCCTCGGTGACCGACTCGGCGGTCAGAATGTAGTTATCTCTCATGGTAAATTCCCTTCCTTTTTGCAGATTTTGTGCCCTGATGGGCTTGGAGCGGTTCCTTGCACTGCGGCAGATCAAAGCCCAGGGAGCGGATCTCCTGATCGGACATTTCCAGGGTGTCATGGAGGATGCCGTACAGCTCGGCGCTGTCATACCGCTCTCCCATATAGCCGATGATGGCCTCCATCAGTTCCCGCTGGGGTTCCAGGGATTCCGCCGCCTTGGTCAGCGCGTCGGCGTAGCCGTGGAGCCATGCGGCATTGTAGCTGTCCTGGTTCGGCTCCTGATTGGCGCGGATATGGGCCAGCTCTGCGGAAGCGGAGACCGCCGCGATGCTGGACAGGTTGTGGTCAGGCATATGGCCCCTCCCATCTCACGGTGTTATCGGTCATGACAGTGTCCCTTCTTCTTTTTTTCCTGGTTCCCACGGCCTTTGTCCGGCTCTCTTACGGGGTCCGGTTCCAGTTCCTCCGCAAAGCACTCGATCTTTTCTACTTTGCAGCCAAATCCCTCCAGCCGGTCCTGTACATCCCGCACACACTGTTCCGAGAACACCTCGGCGCTTGCCTTGTCTTTCTCCTGGCTGGCAAACGTATAACGAACTTCGGCACAACCATCCCGGAAGTCAAAATCCAGCCCCCCGACTGTCCGCTCCGCCAGAGGTGTGTCCTCGTTAAACACTTCTGTGATGTGGCTGATGAACGCATCTTTTGATCCAGCAGCTTCCTGCCCGTCACGAGCAAATCGGAACGTCAATTGGCAGGCTACGGCGAAGTCCAGCATGGCGGCCTCCGGCGCTATCTCTGCCTGGACGGCAGGGCGCTCCGCTGTTACGACCATGACGTTGTCATAAAGGGCCTTGTATCGCTGGATCTGATTATCCGTAAGAGAGATGAAGTCCTCCGGGCCAACACCAGCCAGAAAAAATGTCCCGCAGATCATATCGTAGGGGACGCCCTGACCATCAGTCAAAGGACGGTTATAGGGCAGGTCCAGATTCTTGCCCTCCTCGTTGCAGACCAGAGCCACTTCATCCCGAAAGGGATATACAGCTTGGATGTGTCCGCCCACGATAGCCTGCATATCATCCAGACCGCTGATCTCCCGCACCTCGCAGGGCTTCATCGGCTCCACTACTAAAATTTTCATGTTCGTTCACCTCGATTTTTCTTCTTTTTTATCTTCTTTCGATAGGTATAGTTAAAATCCGGCTTGGGCAGATCCTCCCTCATCCGGTCAACCTGATAGCAGAAGATGTGGAATTTCCTCTTTTGCGGGAAAAAACGCAAATGATACCGATGCCGCTGGGTGTCGATGCGGAAAGCGTAGAAGGTCTGCCTGCCGGACATCCGCGCCTGGGGATGCTCCTGGCAGAATTGCCGCATAGACTGGAAATCCTTCAGCGGCCCATCCTGCTGCAATGCTTCAAACAGGTCCCGCAGTTCCGTATCAAAAGCGGGGGATTTCAGGGCATCGTTTCCCCTGATCCAATCGGTTGTTGTCCCGTTGCCGTCAAACACACCCCGCAGGCAGCCCACATGGGCGGCCTCCTGGAGCTTGGTCGTGAACAGCGGAGAGACATCGTCCTCCGGCACATCGAAAAACGGATATTTTTCACCGATCATGGTACTTGTTCCTGTCTTTTTTGGGGTCCCGCGCCGGTGTTTGGGGAACAGGCGGACGCTCCTGTTCCCGGTCCATCTCCCGCAGCATCTTCAGTGTGTCCCGGAAAGCCAGATACCGCTGGATCTGCCGGGGGTCATCGGTCAGGGTACGGACCGTCTCCCACAGGGGACTGCCATGGTGGCTGATGTCCTCCTGTACAACAAGGGCGGGGCGGTCCCCGCTCTCATCCAGCGCGACACATTGGTCCCTGCTCTCCTCAGCGTGGCTGTAGAGGCCGTAGGCCACGCCAATGACCTTCATGGCCTCCAGCGCGTCCACGGTGGTATAGACGCTGCCGGTGCTGATATGCACCTCGCCGGTCAAAGAGATTTTTTTACTGGACATAGTGTTTCTCCTCCCATCATGGCCTCAGCGGTCATGACTGCTCCGCCGTTTCGGCGGCTTGGGGCGGTCAAAAATGCTGGCGTTGATCCGTTCCGTCTCCTGATGCACCTCCTGAACAGCGTGTTCCCATGCCTTTTTCAGCGCAGACACCGGCAGTCCGTTCTGTTGGTAGCCCTCCAGGATACCGTTGTAGTAGGACTCGGTGGGCAGCATCGGTTCCCGGAACCGCTCATCCATGATGTACACCATGACGGACAGTGACCGCCCTTCACTGTCCCGGACCGTCACCATCTGCTTGTCATAGAAGCGGGGATAGCCCTCGTAGCGGTCCAAGGACCGCTCACACGACCGTGTGAGGCTCCACAGCAGGCCGTGGACGGTCTCGCCCTCCTTGGGGGCGATGGTGGCGAAGCCGCCCCTGCGGAACAGCAGTTCCCAGCCCTCCAGCACAACCGGCCCCACCACCGAGGCGTCCGGGCAGCGGTACTCCATCTGGCCCAGGTTGATATTGGACCCATAGGCGAAATACAAGGTATTTTCCATAGTCACTCCTCCAAAATGACCAGCGCCCCGGCCTTAGCCAGATGGGCGAACATGGCCTGGGCCTGCCGTTCCACGCCGGACTCTGGCAGGTCGCACTCCAGATCGGTGGCCCGGATGAAGTTGCTTCGAAGCTGGTAGATGTAGCTCTCAGTGTCCGGGTACTCGGTGGGATCGAAGGTCTGCTGCCGGAGCTGCTCCATAATCTCCACGGCGCTGCCCTCGTAGGCGCGCTCATCGATGCAAATTTTCATCGTCATCTCTCACTTTCACGGCGGTTTTTCTTCTTTTTATTGACTTCATAGCTGTCCTTATCGTGGCGCCAAGCGCGGTCACCCTCCAAGTGGGCTAAAAGGTGGTCACGGGTGTGCTTGAACTCCTCTCCGTTGAGCCCCAGCCGCACCAGCCAGACACGGAAGGTGAACAGCTCATTCTCGCTCTGGGTTTTGCGCATGACGGTGCTGCGCTGGGCGATGGCCTGGGCGGAGATGGCGAGGCACAGGTTGACGTATGCGGCCACCTTCCCGGCGTGGAGGGTAGAATTAAAGCACCGCCATTCAACGGTGCCGCGGTAAAAAACAGAATGCAGGTTCAAGGCATAGTAGCGCGTCCAGTTGTAGTGTTCTGTATGATTCACATTTCCCTCATACCAGACTTGTTCCAGTTGGGTGAGGTCGGAGGTCTCGTCCGAGGACAGCGTCCGGGCCTGCCGCAGCATGGGTTCCCGCACTTTCTGGCAATAATCTCTCGCACGGATCGGATCAACCTGCAGCGCTTTAAACAGAATATCTTCCTTGGAGTACATAATGCCGATCAGATTCTTCAGGCTCTGGCGGTTGTGATTAGAAGCGTCCACATGAACATGGATGCCGCAGGAATTGTTGGCCTTGGCCCCGGCTTTACGCACCCGGCGTACACATTCCTGGAGCTTGGGCAGTTCGGCGTAAGTCAGCTTGGGGGTGACCATCTCCACCTGATACTCGCCATCACTGGTGGATCTGTAACCGAAGTCTATTTTCCGCTCCCCACGGATACTGCTGTCGCTCATCAGCTTCCACTCTTTGCCCTCCGGGTCGGTCACACCCCAGGCGTCGTAGTAGGTGCCGCAGTAATGGACGGATGTTCCGAAATACGCGGCCAGCGCCTCGGCGGCCTGCCTGCGGGTGATGCCCGTCATCTCCACCTCCACACCGAAGCATTGGTCCTTGATGCCGATCTCACTCATGCGGCCGCATCCTCCCTTCGGAGCTGTTCATCCACCGCCCGGATTCGGCGGCCTATGGCCTCAATCACATTGACGGTGACAGAATTGCCCGCCTGTTTATACGCCTGGGCGTCCGAGGTGATGGCCAGCAGGCGGTCGATCTGATCTTCTGCGAAGCCTTGGAGCCGGAGACACTCCCTGGGCATGAGGCGGCGGATACGTCCGCCCCGTTCCACGATGCCCTGCACACTGGCGGCGTCATGGGCCAGCTTGCTCA
>OFFY01002869.1_pt1 | contig 11252 bp, 9 predicted proteins | sample 1521481 | NCBI WGS metagenome assembly OFFY01 (sample SAMEA3504117, study PRJEB24116) | mouse gut metagenome | biome: mouse gut; feature: mouse-associated habitat; material: faeces | place: Denmark | collected 2011
GCAAAAGTAGCCAGGATCAATCCCGGCTACAATATGCATTTCTTCGGAGGCTTACAGGAATTCGGAAGCAGCATTTATAAAAAAAGGGACCGGAACTTTTCAGTACCGGTCCCTTCAGTCATTCAGTAGAGACTATTCAGTTTTTGCCTGCAATCCCCAAATGATGCATCTTGCTGTAGATTTGAGCGTAAGAGGCATCTCCTCTTCTATAGGGACGTTAAACTCAATAGTATAATAATCGCTGCCAGTAGCAGTTATCGTATAAGGTGAGTTTCCTGTGGCCCCCGGGTTTGCCTTAAGAGTGACCTCTCCCTGCGTGAAGGTGGCGAAAGATGCTGTAAAGACATCATCTTTTCCTGCCCATCCGATACCATAGAAAACTATTTTCGTGGAACCTGCAGGAATCATGACCATGCACTCACCGGATTTCTTTGACGTTCCGAATTTCAACACCTTAACATCGGAAACACCATTAATTGTAGCTATGCCGTCATCATAGAAAGCATCTACTCCCATATATACGAGGGTTGTCTCATAATCTGCCCCCCCCGGGCCCGGTTCTGGAGTCTCGCTGCCACCTTCGGTATGGGACACATAGAAACATCCGTCCGCCTCTATGAGACCGTTGAATGATGTCTTGTAGCAAACTATGGTAAGATCATCGCCTTCTTTGACTCCGAGCTTGCCGAATTCACCCTTCGGGCCGCCCCAGCCGTTCTTCACGCCATAGACGTAAACCTGGGTATCACCATCAAACAGAGCGAAATTACCATAGTTCTCAAGGTCATGCTTAGTGCCATTCTCGGTGCTCTTGCCTACCTTTCCGGAGATTCTGTACCATGTGTTCTTGTCATCAGGAAGATTACGGAAATCAGCAAGAGATATGTCCGTCACCTTGATATGCTTTTCTACTGAAACATTCTTGAGCTGAGGAGCACCATTGAAAGAAGTCTTAGGACCTGTCACAGTAACGATGTCACCGACATTGATTCCCATCTCCTTCCATTTCTTTGTCTCGCCGGCCTCATTGAGCACACCATAGCAATATACCTCGCCAGTGGCATCCTTAACATAGATGTTGCCATAATCGCTTCCGGTATCCTGAGTGATGTATCCTGTATAGCGATATACGGTAGCACCGTCCTCTGCAGCATTGATCTCAGCAGCAGTAGCATCAATGATCGATCCTTCCTGCTTCAATTCTGTCTGAGCAGTATATTCCTCGCCTTTTGATGAAGTCTTGAACACAAGGGTAGCTTCCCTGTCGCCTCCTTCATTAGGAGCTGCCGTAAAGACTACGGAAGCTGTTGAACCAGATGTTGTAATAGATGTAACAGACAGCCAAGCTTTCGCAGCTTCAGGTATTTCAACTGACACACCCTCTCCTTTGCAAGTAAGCTCAACCTTGAAATCTCCGCCTTCCTTAGCGATTACAGCATCCTCCGGCTCTACGGATTCAACCTTTATGAGAGACTTCTCGATATCTATCACCGTTACATTGACAAGCTCTATGGTAGTGTTATAAGTTGTCTTAGGACCCTCACAAGTAACCACATCACCGACTTCAATACCAAGGCTTTCAAAGTTTTTCTCTGCTCCCTTGGCATCCAAAGTACCGTAAATATAAACCTCACCGGTACCGTCATTGAGGTACCAGTTGCCATAGGTCGTATTTGCAATGGCAGTAACGACACCTTTGACGCGATAGGTCTTGCTGTCAGGACCTTCTATTACTTCGGCACATGTTGAAAGCGGAGTCTCAACTTTGGCTGTAATCTGCTGCACGGTAACACGCTGGACTCTATTTGCACAAACAAGCTTAAGCTCAGCAGTCTTAGACTCAGTTGCAGCTTCTGCTTTGAAGGTAACTTCTATTTCACCTGCCCCCCCCTGTGCTGGAGTTATTGTCAACCAAGATGAGACAGTCTCATCATAGCCTTCGAATTTCCAATTGTCAACAGCTGTCACAACAGTCTTTACCTGTCCGCCTTCTGCCGGAAGCGCAACAATAGACTGGGAGATATTAATCTCATCAAATGATTCAGCGAGCTCTTTTTCGCAACCTGTGGCCAGAGCCAATGTTGCAAGAATGCCGGCAAAAATAACTTTAAATTTCATATTGTATCAGCCTGGATTAGTTAAACATATATTTGATTCCGATTGACGCATACCAGCACTGACCGATAGCAGTATTGCGAACCCAGGTCTGAGTATTGGCGTTTATTGACTCCGGAGTAGAGAATGTAGCATAGCCGTCTGCATCCATGCCGTCATATTTCAATATACGGCCACTTTCGAAATCAGAATTCATGATTTTGCTTACACCCCATTTTGAGTTGAACAGGTTGAGCACGTTCTTGAGGTCAACGCTAAGCTGAAGAGTGTTGACTGAGTTGCCAATCTTAACCTTAAAGTCATGCTTGTAGCCAAAATCAATCCTGTGCACCCAAGGAGAATATACGCTGTAAGCCTCAGCATATTTTCCCTGGTTCTTGCTCAGATACTTGTCATTGTGTACATAAGCCATGAAACGGTCACGATCATCGTCAGAAGCGAAACGGAACTCATTGTTCTTAACCTGTTCATCGGTAGGTACATAAAGCGCATCATAGCTATAACCATCGCCATTCATATCATTTACAAGCATGTAAGAATAGCTGTTTCCGCCTCTCCAAGCCTCATAAATGAAGCTGAAGTGGTTGCCGCACTTGTCATGGTGAGTGAGCGAAGCCACTACACGGTCAGGAGTAACGTACTGTGAGTTGTGAAGAGGAAGATTGTTAGGTCCCTTCGATGATGGTACGTATGTGAATGCAGACTCTGCATTTGAACCAGGCATACCTGTAAGTTCCTTGGATGCAGTATGGGTATATGCTGCCATAATGCTAAGTCCCTCTATAGGGCGCATGTTTACAGTAACGTTGGCAGAGTAGCCATAACCTCTATTTGTATTCTCAAGAACGAATGCTTTTGTTCTGCCTGCCCTGAAGTCAGAAGGGAAGATAGGCCTGTTGTCCGCACCATTCAGACGGTTGAAGCCCTGTATAGGGTCCATGCTCCAGTCAGAAATAGTAACGCCGTTCAATGTCTTGTTGTAGATACCTTCCGCAGTGATTGAGAATGGGAAAGAGGTAGGGAAGTTATAGTCAAGGGCAAGGGAAGTCTTCCATACCTGAGGCATTTTGAAGTGAGGGTCAACAGCTGCGATTGCTGAAGGAACAGTTCCATCCTCAGAAGTAATTGTATCCGGGTACTCCATTCCGATAAGTTTGTCTTTCAAGGCTGCGATTGTAGCTTTTCCGCTACCGTCTGTCACAAGACCGCCGGCAAACTGTGACATGTCCGTATTCTTGGCGTTAAGCTGCGCCTGATACTGCACCATACCGCCGTTTGTAGGCATGTTGGTAAAGAACACCAAAGGAAGACGGCCAGAGAACAGACCGGTACCTCCACGGAGAGTCAGACTCTTGTTTTCAAGAATATCCCAAGTGAAACCGAGACGTGGGGAAACCGTAACATTTGCGGTAGGCCACTTGCCGGTATCAATATGACGTTCGTTTCCGTTTGCATCAGGATAGTTGAGAGCAAGGATGGCATTGTTCGTTATCAGGTCTTTGTTGTCAAAGAACAGACCGTCCAGACGCAGACCGGCAGTAAGCTTGAACCTGTTTGTAGGCGTCCACTCTTCCTGGGCATAAATTCCGGCCTTATGGAACTGCACGCGTGCAGCAGGATTCAGCTCGCCGTCGTAGCCGTATGTAAGACACACAATCTCAGGAGCTGCCCCTTTGATGAAATCGTCAACGCTGGCATAACGGTAATAACCTGTACCGTTTCTCATATATGAGTTATCTGCCATCTGGTACTCATAGTTAAGGCCGGCTGTAATCTTATGGTTGCCAGCGTAATATGTAATGTCGTCCTTTATATTGATGACATTGTTATGCACACCGTTATTCCAAGTGAAGAGCTCATATCCGAGAGACATGTACTGAGAGTTAGTACCTGTTCCGTCCTGGATGTCAATGAACGGGAATTCTTTGGAATTGGTACCTCTCATATCGTCAAGTTTCGAGAATGTAGCGAGGAACTGGTTTGAAAGGTTTTCCGTAAGACGGCTGTTCAAGTCCAGTGACACAGAATGAACGAGATTGTCCTGTGAATACATCGAATTTGCAAAAGCCATTGAGTGCTGCGAGAAACGTGAATATGGAGACCTTGTACCGCCGTCCATAGAGGAAGCATTCGTAGCGATCCAGTTCTGGTTCAGAGTGTAGTTGTAACGCACGGCAAGATGATGCTTGTCTGTTATATTCCAGTCCAGACGGGCAAGAATCTTCATATTGCTTAAATCAGCCGGAAAATCAGAATAAGATCCCGTATCATAGCCATATTTATCCTTCACATGCTGGGAAACGCGCTCAAGATCTGCGACTGTCGTGCGTGAAATAAAGTTGGCTGCATCCGACTCTCCGTCTTCAGATGCTCTCCAGCGGTTCACTACTGTAGGAGACTGTGAATACTCAAAGTTAGCGAAGAAGAAGAGTTTATTTTTGACGATAGGTCCTCCTAAAGTGAAACCGTAGATCGTATTGCGGTCTTTATCTCGCGCTCCTTTAATCTGGGAACCATCAACAGAGTCTCCGCGAAGGGATTCATTCTTATGATAGACATATGCAGATCCCTTGAATGTGTTGGTACCAGACTTGGTGATTGCGTTCACACCGCCACCGATGAAGTTGGTCTGACGTACATCATATGGTGAAATCACGACCTGAAGTTCCTCAATTGCATCAAGAGAGATCGGAGTGCCGCCGCCAGGAAGGTTTGAGCTGAGACCGAAGTTGTTGTTGAAGTTCGCACCGTCAATTGTAAAATTGGCCGTACGACCATCTGAACCTGCAAAGCTCATCCCGTTTCCGCCGTAAGGCGACAGCCTTGTAACATCAGTGATGCTTCTGTTGATGGTAGGGAGTGATGTAATCTGCGAGTTTGAGATGTTGGTGGCAGCACCTGTCTTCTCAGCCGAGAATTTTGAAGCCGGAGCAGCGATTACCATCGCCTCGCTCAGCATTTCAGAGTCTTCTTCCAGAGTGGCATTCAGAGAGAATGTCTCTGCAAGCTGGAGTGTAACATCAGTGTATGTCAGGGACTGATATCCCAGACACGAAATCGCCACGGTGTAAGGACCGCCTGTACGCATACCGTTGATGGCGTAACGTCCCTCACCATTGGTGACAACGCCGTAAATGGTTCCTGAAGGAGTGTGGGTAGCGACAACAGCCGCTCCAACCACAGGTTCTCCTTTGGCATCTACAACTCGTCCGCCAAGGGCAGATGTCGTTACCTGCGCAAAAGCAGAAACACACGTGAACATAGCCGCACACAAACAGCACAGCAAGCACTTAATTGTTTGTTTCATAACGTTTTAATAGTTTGTATAATAGTTATAACGCTGCAAAGATACTATTTTTTATTATTGTGAGAAAAAAACCTGCATTATTGTAACCCATTTAAAGCCAATCGACTTGGCCATGCGGACAGACGGATATATATTTTTACGATTTTTTTGCCAAAACGCAGGAAGACAGTTGGTATATGAAAATTTTTCCCTATCTTTGCCGCCCGAAAATGAGACATAACACGGACTTGCATCCGGGAAGTGTCCGGAATGTGGAGAAATTTGGCTGCTTGCAACCACAATAAAAAATGCTAAAATGTTGACTTTGGTCATCAATGACAGATGGCCGCTTTTCATATCAATGTTTTGTGTTTTGTGACGGCTCCGCATTCTTGTGGGGCTTTGTTTTTTCCAGAAGGTGGACAGGCCCGGACAAGGGATTTGTAAAACATGGGGACGGCTCTTATTATATAAAGGTAAGGAACAGGCCTTGTATTAAGGAACGGCCGGCCCGGAAAAAGACGGATAAACATTATGATGAATTATCTTTTCACATCAGAATCGGTGTCAGAAGGACACCCTGACAAGGTTTCAGACCAGATTTCAGACGCGATTCTTGACGAATTCCTCCGCCAGGACCCGGAGGCGAAGGTGGCATGCGAGACATTCTGCAGCACCGGGCTTGTAGTAGTCGGAGGAGAAGTGCGCTCTGAAGATGCATATGTTGACATACAGGCAACTGCACGCCGCGTAATCAACAAAATCGGATACAATAAGGCGGACTACATGTTCGACGGGAACTCATGCGGAGTGCTTTCTGCCGTGCATGAGCAGAGCGCGGACATCAACCGCGGAGTCACAGGTGAAGATGCGGACGCACAGGGAGCCGGTGACCAGGGAATGATGTTCGGCTACGCATGCTGCGATACAGAGGAATATATGCCTCTGCCTCTCGCGCTGTCACACCAGGCCCTGCGCATACTTGCGGACATCCGCAAGAAGACACCGGAGATTATGCCGTACCTCAGGCCGGACTCCAAGTCCCAGTTCACCATCGAGTATGACGGGGAGACCGGAAAGCCTGTGCGTGTTCACACGATAGTGATATCCACACAGCATGACGAGTTCGTTCCTGCAGAGCTGGGGAAAATGTCATATGCAGACGCGGTGGCCCAGTACGGGCAGAAGCGCGTTGACGAATCGATGCAGGCCAAAATCCGCAAAGACGTGTCAGAGATTCTTCTGCCTATGCTCATAGAGTCGCTTCCTGCTGAAACGGCCGCCTTATTCAAGGGAGACTTCATCCTTCATGTGAACCCTACCGGCAAATTCGTAATCGGAGGTCCTCACGGAGACACCGGACTCACCGGACGCAAGATTATCGTTGACACATACGGAGGCAAGGGTGCGCACGGAGGCGGAGCCTTCTCTGGAAAAGACCCTTCCAAAGTCGACAGGTCCGCCGCATATGCAGCGAGATATATCGCAAAGAATATGGTTGCGGCAGGTGTGGCCCGCGAGATGCTGGTTCAGGTGTCATATGCCATCGGCGTAGCCCGTCCTCTGAGCATTTTCGTGAACACATACGGCACGGCTGCCCTTGACATGAACGGAGTGCAGGACGGGGTAAAACCGTCTGACGAAGCTTCGGCCAAGCAGTTCAGCGATGCGTTCATTGCAGGAAAAATCAATGAGATGTTTGACCTTCGCCCAGCAAAAATCATAGAGAAATTCGGACTGAAGAAGCCTATCTATGAACCTACGGCATCGTACGGACATGTAGGACGCAAGCCTTACAAGGAGTCCGTGACCATAATGCGCAACGGCAAGAAGACACAGGAATATGTGCAGTTCTTCGGCTGGGAGCTTCTTGACTCGGTTGATGCGGTGAAGGAGGCTTTCGGGCTGTAGAAGCCACAGGCTAACCGATATCAGTTGGCGGCATGACCTTACGGGGTTGTGCCGCCAATTTTGTTTGGGATGCAGGCTTTGATAATCGGTTGACGATGTTCTGATGCGGGTTTTGCCACGATGGCAGTCTTATGTTCCGCAGGCAATCATACGCTACGGGTGGCAGGATGCAATGAGAAAATGGGAAAACGGTTAAAATATCGGGCGATTCTTAAACCGAATTGCATTTCGGGAGCATTCGGTAAAAATATGGCCCATTTCTTAAACCGTTTTGATAAATATGCGACCATATGGCGGTCAAGCGCTCACCCCACAACGGGAACTTGCGGATTCCTGGAAGAATCTGAACAACTTTGGGTAATAGGGAATGCTATGCAGGAGATGGAGAGGGAACGTGGTTTGCAATGACGGGAAAAAATCATATATTTGCCAAATAAGATATGGAGCCATGATTAGAAGTGACATATTAAAAGAAATCAAGCGAATTGCCCGAAAGGCCATCCCAAAAGGCGGGCAGTTGATTCTGTATGGTTCACAGGCAAGGAATGAAGCGACAGAGGATTCCGATTGGGATTTGCTGATACTTCTTGACAAATCCGAAATTGAGCAGAGCGATTATCGCAATGTGCTTTATCCATTTGCAGCACTGGGTTGGAATGTTGGGGAAGCAATCAGTCCTGTCATGTACACAAAGGACGAATGGAAGAACAATTCTTTTACCCCATTTTACAAGAATGTTGAACAAGACGGAATAATATTGGTATGAAACTCACCGACGAAGAACGCCACATAATCGTAAATCTTGAATATGAAAAGGCCGTTTCTTGTCTGAGACAGGCTGAAAGCATTGCTGAAATGGATTTTTGGGATACGGTGTCAAACAGGATGTATTATGCAATCTTTCATGCTGTTTCAGCCCTCTTGATACACGACAGGCACGAAGTAAGCACACATAAAGGTACAATGACCATGTTTGGGCTGCATTATGTCAAGACAGGAAAATTCACCTCTGAAGAAGCATGGTTATATACAGAATTACAATCATTGAGAGAGAAAAGCGATTATAATTGTGTCTATGTTACGACTGAAAAAGAGATGTTGCCACTTTTTGAACCGTTGAAGCAGTTTATTGAAAAGATAGGCAGTCTTATATAAGGGGTTCTAATATAACTCTCTTCTTGCTTCAAAACATTGCAGAGTCGAGGCTGAATAAAAAGTATTTATTCAAGAACCTTGTTTTGAGTGGCTTGACATGCATAGGGATGAACTGCTGGAGAATTGGAAGCGCGGTGAGAATTGTGAAAGTTTTATAAAGATTGGGTCTCTCAAATAATTGAGTTATGGAAATTATTTGGGTAACATCGGCAAAGTATGTTTCAGGATATATCCTTGAACTTACATTTAATACAGGAGAGATAAAGACCTTTGATTTCTCAAAACTCTATTCAAAAGGAATATGCAAGAAATTGCAGGACATGACCTATTTCAAGAACTTCCAGCTTGACAGATGGACTGTTGATTGGAACAATGAGATAGGCATTGCCCCAGAATACCTTTATGAACATGGGGTTTTAATTTAACGGCATGACATTTCAGGAAGCCTCTCAGAAGCATATGCTTTTGGGAGGCTTTCTTTTTATATGGTATGCTTCTCCTGACTTGGCTATTGGGTGCAATTATAATCCCTGTGTTTTCTGCTTATTGGGCAATAGTCACTGGAGCCATGCCGTAAGGTTAAGCCACAGATTTCGCTCCTGACGAATGGGCGGTCATGATGGGACGAGATGAAAAAGGATGAGACGGGCAAAAGTTTTTGCACATTACAAATTTAAAAAATGAAATCTGCAATTTGTGATGGATTTTCCGGAACGCGCCACATTTTGGACACATATCTGATTTCCATGTTACATTTTAAAACCATAATTTCAAAATAAGAACAAAATCAACTGTGTGACAGTCGATTTGTCCTTTAAAAATTTTAAGCAAACCTATCAAAAGATTGATTCGTTTTGTTATATTTGAACTAAAGTTCATATATACGCTTTGTTTCGGCAATATTGCAAGCAAACTTGACATCTGCTATCGGCTTGTGGCAAGATTTGCTTTCAAACGCATATATGGCGGCGCTTCGGCAAACATTTCTTGGGCTTTGTTAAAGAGAATGCACCCGGTTACGAACAAATTTGATGTTTTATAATATTAAAAACTTTGCTATGAGATAATATGGCGATATGACATTCACATATACCGACATGTACCTGTACGCCTTGAGGACATACGACCAGACCGTGGAATACACGGCGTTCACTCCGGTGAGCTACATATGCCGCAAAGGAGAAATTCCGGCGCCATCAGCTTCAGCCACAGCGGCAAAGACATATGCCACTCCGTCACTTTCAAGGAGCATTTCAAGCAGTGCAACAAGACAGGAAAAATAAACGATCAAGCAGAGAGCAGAGGCAAAGTTTACTTTGACTATGCCGAGGCGGGAGTGATTGTAAAACATATGTTTAAAAATAAACACTACAAATAAATTTGATTTATGAACAGACTCGGACTTTTATCAATGGCGGCAATGGCTTCCATGATGGCATTCACTGCCTGCGACAAGCCTGCACCGGCAGACGACACTGACAACACAGAACCTGAAGGCATAGAGCAGACGGACATGGTTGAGGCCTATTATGTGGGTGATTATTATGAATCCGGCACAGGTAACGGCTGGATAAATTTCATAAACGGAGACCTGGTTCTTGACGAGGAGACGGGAGAGTATAGCGGAAACGGAATGATCCTGTGCATGGATATTAACATGGCCTTGCCATCGGATCCGGACTTCGCACGCCTTGAAGAAGGAACCTACACCATTTGTACAGACGAGACATATTCCGCGAAAACGTGGAATGCCTCCGAATCATACATAACATTACGAAAGAATAACATAACGGAGCTTGACGGCGGCATCACCGGGGGAACATTCACCGTAAAACAGATCGAGGGCGGATACGATATCGTTTTTGACATGGATGTAAACGGTGAAAAGTTCCGACATGAATTCACAGGTAAAATCTCATTCATAAACCATTCAGACGAGGGCGCACAGAGCAACCTTGAATCGGATGTTACAGTCTCCGGACTGACTCAGGGAGCGATGATATACATGGGCGACATTGCCATGGCGGAGGTTGCAGACACATATATGGTCGTGCTTGCCGATGATGACTATGACCTTGAGAGCAATTTCGGCACAGGCAAATCCATCCTTCTGTATCTGAATGTGCCGATGGGCAATGATTACGAACTTCCTGCCGGCAGATACAAGGATTTTGTCAGCCTGGAGGAGACAGAGGCACCGGCATGGACGGGACTGCAGGGCATGTATTATTGGGGAACATATATCGGAAGTTATTATTTCCATTATACGGAGCAGATTGAAGCAAGGATTGTTGACGGAGACGTGACCGTTGACAAGACCGGAGACACATATGAAATCAACGGAGTCCTTAAGGACGGAAACGGCAAAAAGGTTTCTTTCTCATACACAGGCGAGCTTCTGTACGGAGAGCTGGTTGAGAATTACAGCCTGGCTCCCGGGCGCGCGGCAAAGACCATCAAAAAATAATTTTTACATGTTGTGAATGATGCAGACGGCCGTATCAGCTGGAGATACGGCCGTCTGTACAGATCCGAATTGACGTGAATCGCACGCCGGATGTCCGGTGTCGCCAATCGCTGTCCCGATAGTCATGTACGGGCATATGGAAAGGAATTCGTAAGCCTCCGGTGAACTGCATCTTGTAAGTTTTATAAAGTTATCCCGACTTTGATAAAGTCAGATCAAAGTCGGGATAACTTTATTGAAGTCGTTTGACTTTACTCAAAGTAGATTAACGTTGATTACAGTCGTTGAAGTTGCGTTTCCAGTTCTTAGGAAGCAGAT
>OFFY01002871.1_pt1 | contig 11245 bp, 15 predicted proteins | sample 1521481 | NCBI WGS metagenome assembly OFFY01 (sample SAMEA3504117, study PRJEB24116) | mouse gut metagenome | biome: mouse gut; feature: mouse-associated habitat; material: faeces | place: Denmark | collected 2011
TGTGTATGTATTCGATGTCGAAATTAGAATCTAACTGTGCTCTTTCTTTCCTCGAACCTGCACCATATAAGTAGCGAATTACAATATTTTCCTGATTTATTTGGGACTTGTTAGAAGAGGAGAAAAGAGACAGGTCATCTAATGTATGAAAACAATACTCACTAAGATTTCCTATTCTATGAATTGCTAATGCGGTATCAGAATCTATATCTTCTGGATTTGATAGATGGTAACCTATGTAGAAGCAATTTGATAACAATTTCTCTGCAGTTGACTTTAGAAGTTCCATTAGGTCAAAGTCAAACTTTGTTTTACCATTTAGTATCTGATTGGTTATATTTTCTAATTCATGAATAACAACAAGGTCTAACTTGTAATTCTCTCCCTTTAATGTTGGAAGGGTCTTGTTAATGATAGATACTGCTTCTGGATTGGTATCAAGTGATTTAGATGCTTGATAAATACGTTCTATGGCAATAACACGGTCTGCTATATACTTATGATTAAAGTTTGTAGCATCTGCATAATAACCCCATGCCATCATAAGAGGCTTTATACTGTGCTCTTTTGTGAGGTGTTTCTGTTGGAATAGATGCAAAAAATTGTGCTGGATTTCTGTGTAGTAGTCTACCTTTTTAGGTAGCGATAAAGTAAATCTTTTTAGGAACATTGGTAGATGTCCTCCTTTTTGTGGAAATAAAAAAAAAGAGAGTATCCTAAAAAAACAGGATACTCTCTCTTTAGATGATTAGTCTTCAAAGGAACAATTATCAAAACAACAGTTATGAAATCTGTAATTTGATTTGTTAGATGGATTGTATGTAGAACCCTTCAAATTTACAGGATTCAAATTCTGCTGGAGTTTGAATTGTTTTGTTAGAGAATTTGTTTGTTACTTTCTTTCTTAGGTGGTGCTGCTTCTTCTGCTAAAGCTTCCATGAATGCTTCATAAAATAAATCTCCTACATCTGATTTAATTGTTGACATTGGCAATTTCTCCTTTACTTATTAACTATTTGTATACAAAAAAAGATATTCATAAATCTCTTTAGAAACTGCTGACAGCTAAAATGTTTTTAATGTTTGCAATGAAATATTGATGGCTCTTTTCTGATTTATTCTTGTTAATCTGTTGTTGTATTTGAGAAGACATTGTATTCAATTCTTCCTCATTATAAAGTTCCATCTTAACAATCAATGTACAAATGTCCTGAAGTGCAGAGAAATCACAAGAATCTATTAAAGATTTAAGTACTTCTGGCATTACTTCTTTAACTTCATCATATTCCTTATGTAAAGCATATGTTGTAAGAAGTTCATAGAATTGATGTGTTTCATAGTAGTATGGAACTAACTTTTTCAGATATGCAACCGCTTCTTTCAGTGGCATTAACTTATCTCCTTTGTAAGCTACATAAACAGTGTTAGAAGATTTGAGAAGCTGTTCAACCAAGCCATAATTACGAGGTAAATCAAGAATATGGAATACAACATTTTCAAACGTAGTGCCCTCAAAGTTGCAATAACGAACTTCTGCCTGACGCAGATCCAAATCTTTTAATATACAATTTTTGATATCTGATTGTTCAAATGATGAAAACTTTAATTTACATCCTTGAAGGGAAATATTCTCCAACTGCATTTGTCCAAAAGAACAACCCTCAAAAGTAGTAGATTCAAAGGTAATATCCTTGAAAACACCAAAACCAAATCCACATCCAGAAATTTTACCATTCTGAAAATGGGAACGATATAATTTCCAATAGCGTAAATCACAATTGTTAAATAAGCAATCAGTAAAAGAACAAATATGGAATTTTGAATTTGCCATATTTGTTCCTTCAAAATTAGTACCTATGAATTTACAATCTTCATAAGTTGGTTTGAAAATTAATGCATTAGGGAATTTTGTATCAAAAGTTTTACCCTTTATTATTGAAGGTGGATAATCTTCTAAATCATATCCTGTTGTTAATAGTGCTTTGAAATCTTGAAATGATTTCTTAAAATCTTCTTTTGTTGTTGACATTGTTAATTCCTCCTTAAATTTAATAATCAATAAGGAATAAAGGACAGGTGTGAAAAGATATGGAAAAGAGAGACTTGTTCACTCATAATAATTCTTTCAGGATGGCAATGAATTGACTTGTATCTAAGAAATAGTTTGGGTATGCTCTCTTTAGAGTATCGAATGAGGATGCTGAAACAAGGACAGTGTTAAAGATAGGGATTTGTAATGATTCCATGTGCGTGTACAATTGTATAGCTTCTTGAGCTTGATTCATTGGAAAATAATTTATTTATTCATTGGAAAATAATTTATTTCTAATTTATTCGTTAAGGTATCCAATTCCATTAGGTAATATCCCTTGGACTCGTTAGATGGATTGAACTTGGCTGACATTGTACTGAGTTTTTCCAGAATATGAAATTGATTGTCAAGTTCCCTTATCTCTGCGATTAACTCTTTAGGATTATTAGAGGTGTCCAGACATACAGGTGTGCCTTCTTTTAAAGCAAATAGAGAGGATACTAACACAAAGAATCTTAAAATATCCTCTTTTCCTATACCTGACTTTAAATTTGTTCCCATATAAATACTCATTGTTTCTAATGCTGTTGCCCATAGATGTTGTAAATAAGTACGAAATTGAATTTCGACAAGCAAGGAATCGTTAGACTGGTAGACCATGTGATAAGACCTATATCCAGATGTTTTAGGATTTTGAATGTAATCATTTTCTTTCTTTAGAGTAAAGGACTTGTTAGGTGATTTGTGCTGGGATATGACTTCATAAACTTGGTCTATGCTGTCTAAGATAACTCTGCAACCACCTAAATCCTGCATTTTAGAGAAATTCATTTGTGGAAATCTTCTTAACTTTCCAATTATGGAATCAAGACGTTTGAGACGTTGCACAACAATAGCATTCGAATTGTTAGAGGTAAGGCTGGATGCTATCGTGTTTAGAGGAGAAACATGGGCTGCTCTCCAGTTATTTAGGATAGCAAATGCTTTATCAATTTCTTCCTGGGAAACATCTCTATTTACAATTGTTTTACCTGCTTTATCAATTTGCTTTTTAGAGTATGATGTTGATGATTGTTTGGGTTGTAATGACATAACTATCGCTCCTTTCATTTTTTTAACAGTTAAACATAAGTTAAACGCCAGTTAAAGAGAAGTTAAAAAACAGTATTCTGCATTTTCAAAAGAACAGCGGTATGGGTGTTTTCCTGCTTTAGATAGATTTGTTAAAATGAAGCGGTTTCTGCACTCTTTAGGTGATAGTTTTAGAATATAGTACCCTATGCTTGCACTAAAGAATGTAGTAGCGAATAGTTGTATTCCATCAAAATCTAAAACGATTTTATTATTGTTTTCAATGACTTTATTGATTTCTGCCCTCAATTTAAAGCCTTGTTCTTCTGTTATTGCCATATCTGTAATATCTTTAATTTTTATGTAATTATTTTGCATAGCAATTCACTCCTTCAAATAAAATAAAAAAGAGAGACACTTAAAAATAAATGTCTCTCTTTAGATGAGTTAATCATCATAATGCCCTCTGCATGATAAGATTTTAATATTTTGTAATTCGTCAATTTCGTAGACAAGCCGGTTAGCATCATCAATTCGTCTGGAATATCCAGAACGATATTTTAATGGCTCTGGTTTACCTATCCCTTGCATTGCACCATTTCGTTTTATATCTTCCAATAAATTATTAATTTTCTTTAGAGTCTTTCTGTCCTGAGTTTGCCAATAGAGATAATCGTAAAATCCTTTTGCTGTAAATGTAAAATCATTCATTTGTCATTTTCTCCATAAACTCTAATACTTTTGAAGTTGGTTTCCAATTTTCATCTTCCATACTTTTTAATTCTTCTAATGTGAAAGATATTGTTTTTCCCTGTTCTAATTGTTTTTGACTTATATCTAATTTAGCCAGATATTCTGCATTTTGTTTTGCTTTTAACATTTCGTTGTATTCTTTTTCAGAGATAATTACAACATTTTCATTCTTTGGTCTAGATACTACAAGTGTTTCACCATTGATAACTTTAGTACACCATTCTTTAAAATTCTCTCGTATATCCATACTTTTTACTGCCAGCATACTATCACCTCTTTAGAATCGTATGTTTTTTCGTATTTTTATTATATTGTGTTTTAATTGCTATGTCAATCTTTATATATAATATTGGTTAGAAAGTCTGCTACTATCCGCTCAACTTTATTTAGATAATTTGAACCTGTTAGAGTTTCCTCATGTTCAGTACCGTTTATGACTTGATGGATTTCAAGTTCTAAATAATCACCATTTTCTTTTTCATATTCCATTTGAATTGCTCCACAAGCTGTTGGTGAAATAAATGGTTGTACTTCTAATTGACTTATTAGATTGGCACATTTTTCTATTAGATTTGCTGGGAAAGGATTGGCGTTGTTGTCGTTCCAATTTCTCTTTAGGTGTGCAATATCATTTAAGGATGTATTCATTGTTGTATCACCTCTTTCAATATAGATAATCTTTTTAGAAACATTTCATATTTTTGCTGGTCATGCTGAAACCAGTTAGGATTGATATGGCTTATCTGATTTAGACCTATCTTTTTGACTGCTTCTGTTGCTACTTCTTTTTGTGTCATTTGGGTTGGTATTGTTAGACAGTTTACACCTTCTATGTAGTCATAAGCAAAAAATGATAGAATGTACTTGATAGGGTCAATATCGTGATTTACTGCATAGATATCAAATGCCTCTTTAGAAACAATGGAATATTCTTTGCTGGTAAAGAGGTTACTGATGGAAACAAGTTCACCTTTATATTTGCCTTCTTTATAGAGGACTTGATTGCATTGAAAGCACTGACAAATTTTACTGGCAAGAATTTCATTTCTGACCGCTGTTGGATTACCACCCTTTAGAAGTGTGTTTCCAAGCCATGCTTTTGGAAAGCAGCCATCAGTAGATAAATCTTTTTCAATACCTTTTAGAGATTGCAAAGTGATTTGTTTCCCTAATAAAGAAGCGTCTATAAGTGGGTTTTCTGAATGGTCATCATAGAGATTGATTTCTTGGAATGTAATGGACTTGTTAGAATTACGGACCCAATAGACGTCTGTTAGAGATAAACAATGACATTGGAGTGCTATTTGAGCAGACTCTTTAGATGTGGGATTGAGACTTTTTAGAATGACATCTTTGTGCTGTCGTTTTGATGGCAGAGTTCCATTGGCACACAAAAAGTAGAAATTAAATAGATTGTTTAGAGGATCATCGTCTGTTTCTTTTAGATAGAGATTATATGGCATAAACTTTTTAGAGAAGATGTGACAATGACCTTGTGTATCTATCTGTGCTACTGGTGTTTCGCTGTGCATAATTTCATAAGTCATAATATCATCTCCTTTATTGGGAAGAAAAAAGAAAGGGATACCTGCTGGTATCCCTTAAATGTTGAGTTATTTTAGCTTTTCTATTTCTTCTTTTGATAGACCTGTATACTTGATAATTGCTGATATTGGCAAATTATCTTTTAGCATATTTTTAGCAATTTCTATTTTTTCTTCTTGTCTTATTGCTGCACCTAATCCTGACATAGTATCAACTCCTTCTAAAACCTCATGCATTTTAATATTGTAATCCTGTGACAGAACTCTTTTTCTTTCTGCTACACTAAATTTATGTGATAGCAAATAAGTTAAAAATCTTATGATATCAGAATCATAATCATTTGGATTTTTACATAATCTAATTATGATGATGTCCAATAGATCATAATCTTTTTTCTTGATAGGATAGCTCTTTCCTAGTAATTCTTTTTTATCAAGTACAAACTCAGTTATTCTAGGTTCTTCTTTTTCAAAATTACTTGTGCATATCCATATGGTATACACTTTTACAATTTTGTCATAATCATCATTTTTAAATACAGTTTCATGTTCTGCTGAAATCAATCGACAAGCATAATAGATACACCTTTTTACTAATGGATAACCTGGAGAATAATCATTTTGATTTTCCACATTGATGATGAGTTGTATAGGTTCTTTATCTGGTGTTATTGCCGTAAATTTAATGTCAAACTTTATTAAGCCTTCTGTTACAGAGCCATCTTCTGTATTTTCATTTACCACTCTTTCAAACTGATGAATAGCCTCTTTAGAAATAGAGATGTCTTTTCCAATACAATTTTTAATGGTTTCAATATCATAACTTTTGTACTCGGATACACATTCTTTTAAAATTCTTGCAAGGACTTCTTTATGGGAAAGCAATCTCTTGCAGGCATCATCATAGCTTGCATCATCTCCAATAGTATTGATAGAGTTTGATAGAGAAGTATTTTTATACTTTACTTCATTATTAAGATTTAATCTCTTCATTTTGCATTTCCTTTATTATATCACATAATTTTACTTTTTTGATAGATATGTTAGAAATATGACTTTCCACTATTTGGAATATGTCGTAAATATCTTGTAGTAATGCTTCTAAGTCACCCATTGTTGGCTCATAATAGTTAGGATTTGGATACCTGCTTCTATCGTAGAAATCAGTTAGAATGTCTAAAGTGTCACTGTAGAGTGATAATGCGGATATGCTAGACTTGTTAGATAGACTATTTAGATGATGTGACTTTAGAATATCTGATTTGTCTAATCCTATGTAATACTCACTGATGTAATGTTTAAGGATAGACTCAATAGAATGATGTGCACTCAAAGCCGCTAAGTGGGGTATAGTACTTTTTAGGAATTCCATGTCTTCTAAATCTCTTTTAGCGATTGCACCATAAGTTCCATGCTTATACTGTTTCATAATGTTTACACCACCAATCAAAATATTCTTTGCTACTTGTTAGAGTGATAGAATTGTTTATTTGAATAGGGATTTGTACCTCTATAATAGGTGGCATATTCTTGCATAAGAAGGATATGTTGTCTATTGTGCAAAGCAGTCTTATTGCAATAGGGCTGCATTCTGCTGTATCAAAAATAACATCTGGGTGATGCAGAACATTAAGCACCGTTTTGCAGCCTGCTGATAAGTTTTCTACACTTGGATTGCCTTTGTCTATTGTTTTGATAATCGTTAGGTCTTGTGCTGTAAGGGGCTGATGTTTTGTATACAACTCAAAATATAGACTATTTAGAGAAACAATCTTTTTAGAACTGGGAATACAGGATTCCTCTGTGTAAATGTTTATCATTTGTTATCATCTCCTAATTCTCATTATAGATGGTATTTTTGATGAATGCAATCTTTAATAAGAAAGTCAGATTGTTAGAGTCTGACTTTCTTATTAAAAACAGCCATCATAAGATGGCTCATAGAAATGCTGTTGCTTTCTTTGCTTGGTCGTGTTCTTTAGAATGTGGTATGTGATAACGTTTTCCATCTTTCATAAAGTTAGACCCTGTTTGATGAAATTGGAATGATACTTGATAGATGTCACAATCTTTTTTGATTTGCTTTACCCAATCGAAATCACAAGTACGAGCATTATCGTAAGATTCTCCGCCTACAGAAACCAATTCAATTTGACCTGCTAGAAGGTACTTGGAAAGGTCTACATATTCCAGTAATGGTGATACAAATACTTGCTTGTGCTTGATAGGCAGACTCATTAGAATGGGTAGTCTTTCGTCGGCTTTTTGCTGGTTTTCACAGGATACTGCGATTGTTATATTATCATAGCTGTCTGTCCAATCGTTAGGGATATAATAGGAAAATCTGTGTATTCTCTTGGTAGGGATTAGGAATTGTAAATCACTTCTTTGCTTGATGATGTCCCATGCTTCGACTCGTCACTCATCTGCTTCTTCAATAAAAAAGTCAGATGTAAAACAAGTGACAAGAATAGTGTTAGAGGGTATCTTGAAGTTACCTTGCCTGTCTCTTTTTAGAGGGAGATGAAAGGCTGATTTTGACTTTGTGATGATGTTAGAGTCTTTGCTGTACTTAGAATCAAGATAATAAACATAACAATTTAGACAGCCTGGACTACATTTATGACAGCCATGCCATGGATTCCACATTGTTGTTATCATGTTGAATCACCTCGTATAAAAAATGTGCGTCTTGTTAGAGAACCTATTTATATTATCGTCCTTTTATATCAACAACATTAGACGGTTTGCTAGTTTTTATTGTGGGTAAACGAAGAATAAAGAAGTCGGGCTCCGCCCGCACCCTGTCGTGATATTAACCCGATCGGCTTGTTAGATGGTCTGAAGGATATTTCAAAGATAAAAAAGGGCACCCGAAGGTACCACGATTTTATATCTGTATTGCCCTGCTGTAAATTTTCTGATGGGAATAGGTCTTGTTAGAGGTAACTTCTAGCATTAACGCTTCTATATGAAAATGTATACTAAGAGATAACCTTATACTTTAGATGGAGATAAGAACTTTTTAAAATATTGCACTCCTCTAAATGCAACACTCCCAGTTGGTTTAAATCCCTTGAACTAAGAATGGAACTGCCATCAATTAAAGTTGGTGTATCTTTACCACCTATTAGAATTGGTGCAACAACAATATCTACATAATCAAATAATTTTTCACGTAGAAAGATACTATTGACTGTACCACCTGACTGTATCGTAAGGTATTGACAACCATATTTATTTCTTAATATTACTAATGCTTTCTTTAGATTTAAAGTATCTTGCAATATTATGTGAAGATTATCCTCTACCACATTAAATGCAGGATGTTTAGGATTTGTTGTGATGATAACAAATTGCTGTGATAATGCACAGAAATAGCGTACACCATGTTCAGTTAAATGTTTGTTATCTATAAGTACAAAAAATACAACTGACTTTTTAGGAAAAGGCTTTCTATTCACACCCATTTTTTCTTGTACTCTTCCAGTACACAAAGACCACAAATCTGTAGTTTTCTCAATTTCATAATATTGGTGCAGACCCTCTTTTACTCCATTTATTTTAGGAAAATCTATATCAACATCAAGTTCATCAGTTGCACCTGTACTTATCTTTCCATCCACTGACATTAACATAAACAATGTTGTTACAGGTCTCTGTAATCTATTGTTAGAATTACACTTTAAATTTAAAATATTCATAATATCAACTCCTAATATTTATCGTATCTAATTACCTTTTTAGGAATTTCTTTATAGAAATAAATGCGTTCGTAACCATCATGTAAGGGCATTTTAAGATGAGATTTACTTACTAAATTACTATAGAATTGATAGAGATAATCAAGGTAATCCCATGGATTATATTTGTTTAGGTCTAATCCATGTTGTTTAAATATCATTTCACAAACACAACTACCTTTTGATGGAACTACCCTCCTCATAATGCTATGCCACGTTTCTTGAGTGTTGTATATCTTTTGAGTGTCATCCATATCTGGTATATGGACAACAATGTTAGGAAATTTATCTTTGTTGCCGAATAGATAACGAAATTGATAATCGTCTTTAGAAAGACGCTCTAGCTTTCCAATGAGTTCTGGACCAACACCAATATCTTTAGACATGATGTAATAAAAGTTACTGGACATAAAATCACTCCTTCAGCTGTTTTAATATGCAAGATGCCCTCTTTCTGAAGACCTCGTTAGAAGTATTGTTTGCTATGATTGTGCTGATACGAATTGCTTCTTCTTTGTATTGCTTGTTAGATTTAGAGATGTTAATGGCATCAAGTAGTAAATTATCTGTTGTGCCTTTTGCATCAAGAGCATGGTCAAAATCATAAAGAGGTGCCATGGAAAGATATTCTCCTGTATTGGCATCACGAAGATAGCCAAAGTTTCCTGCATGACGGTCACCGTTTCCAAATATAGCATCTGTTAAAATCATATGGAAACCCTTTAGATGGAATAGATGGAGAATGTCTGCTTCATTAAAGTTGTCTGGGTTGAATCTGCCTGATACGTCAGCCGCTTCAAACATAACATCTTTAGAGGTGAAGTTTTCAATAACAATGGCGTTTTTAGCATAGTGGGTAACTTTAGCACATGGTATGTGGCATAATCTTGTTAGACGAGAACATTCAATTTCTATTTCTATATTGGTACCACATTTCAATAATTGAGTTGAGGATATCCAACGCTTTGTTAGATAGCCATTGGTATAAAATGTGGGAATTGTATAATCTTTGTGATTGTTTAGATAAGGTGATGCGTTCTCAAATGAGATTGTGTTGTCATCTGCTATCCAATAGCAATCACTTAAATTAAAGATATGCGTTTCTTTGTCAAGGACTTCACGACTTAAACTGATACGTGCAAAAGCATTTGTGTTGGAACTGTATCGTGAATGAAGCCAGTTAGAGAATGTTTCATTAGATGGATGTTTTTGCAATATTCCAGGTGCTCTCTGTTTGTCTAATAGATTGTTGTTGTCTATGTCATAGACGGGAGTATTTTTTAGATAAAGTTTCATAATAGAGTTACTCTCCTTTCCTAGAAGTCGGGCTCCGCCCGCACCCCATCGCGATAAGGAAGGCATCAGGTTTGATACTGATTGGGGAAGAAAAAAAGAGCACCCGAAGGTGCTCAACTAGAAAAAAGTATAAATGTAAAAAGATGTGAGAATGATATTAGACTTTATAGTACAAGTATTGCAGAAAGTGAAAAGCTATTTGATTAATGTTTCTGCTATTCTCACATCTGTATTGTGATAACTTGTTAGATGGTGGGGAATCCAAGAATTTAAAAGTTCCATTGACCTTTACTATTGCTATTGAAAGATACACTTAAATATGCTGTAGTTAGAATTGCCCTTGTTAGGGATTGCATAGATGACGTTGTGGATATAGCTGGTTTTGGTGAGATATTTCTTAAAAAGCTGTGCAACCTCTTTCGGGTCTTGTCCGAATACCCCACATCCAAATGCTCCCAGTATCAAGGTTTCAACTTGTTGCTCTTCTGCTATATCAATTACAAATTTGATTCTGCTTTCAAGAGTAGTAAAATTTTCTTGTGACTGCACTCCCTTAAATCTGTGTGCTGCCTTGTAATTAGGAGCTGCACAGGTAATCACATCACATTTCAATTCTTGCTGATTGTGCAAGAATAAAACATCTTTACTGTATAATGCTTTGTTTTGATACAAGGAACGGTTGAGGCACTTTAGATTTGGTGTATAGAAATTGTTTTGAAATTGTGACAGAATGTTGTACAAGTTGCTTTCGTGGCACAAACATTCTTCTTGTGCTCTTGCTCCATTTAGGAATTTACCACCTGGAT
>OFFY01002881.1_pt1 | contig 11194 bp, 8 predicted proteins | sample 1521481 | NCBI WGS metagenome assembly OFFY01 (sample SAMEA3504117, study PRJEB24116) | mouse gut metagenome | biome: mouse gut; feature: mouse-associated habitat; material: faeces | place: Denmark | collected 2011
AGCCTGCGGCAAACCCCATATCGGCCAGGTCGGCGTAGGGAATGACAAACTCGATTGTCCCGGCGGCGTAAGGACCCAGTGCGTAGGGATTACTGATAAAGGTGAGGCCGGAAGTGGACAGGTACCATGCATCGTCGGCGTACAGCACGGATTCCAGAGAACCGTCTGAAAGCATATCCTCGGAAAACATCCGCATCTGATAGACTTCTGTCCGGGCCAGGTCCTGGTTATAGGCCAGCGTATCCTCATGGAAAGCATCGGCGTCGCCGCTCAAGTCCGCAAAGGTGAGCAGTTTGCCGGTTTTGGCATCGTAATTGACGCCTTGTGTGAGGTAGTTGCCATGTGCTCCACCGGAAAATGAGTAATTGGTCATTGTAAAAGAAATGACACTATTGTCAGATCTTTGCACGTCAAAAGTCAAATCACTGCAATAGCTCAGGAACGGATACTCAGATTCCTCGGAAATATGATATTCATAGCCTTCTTTGGCCCATTCTTCGACTTCCGTGTTGGCCAGAAAAGAATCGATTCTGGAGCGGACATCCGCGTTGACCTTTTCGGCGGCATCCGCGTTTCCTTCTATGGAAATAACAGGATAGACATAACTTGTGGTGTAGTAGATGGTGCCGTCGTCAGCAGTCAGATCCTCCTTTTCACTTTGCATCTCAATCTGGATATGAGAGGGAAAAGTGCTTACGGTCGTGTCGGTTTCCGGATCGACCACCGGGGAATCTTCCGTCAGGGTATCTGTGCCGGGGCCGTTATCCTTAGCTTCCGATCCGTCCTTTTTGCCGGATATGGTATCTGCATCTGTAGCGGTACTTTGTTCTGATTGTGTGTCTGCTTCCCCGGCGGGGTCATTTTGTGTTGTGCCGGAATCGGTGGATGGATCCGAAGGAGCGGCCGCAGCGCCGCAGGCACATAGACTGCCGGTCAGCACCGCGCACAACAGCAGTGGACAAAGTGTTTTTAGCGGCAGTGTTTCGATTTTCTTTTTCGTTTTCATTAAGGAACCTCCCTGCATTTATCAGTGTTATTTATATTCAGTGCATGCTTTTGTTAACTGAAGGCAGTCAGGCCGGACAGTCTGTGCAACAGGCAGCAAGGCTGTTGCAAAAATCTGACTTGGCACGGACATGATTCAGTATGACACGGCAGCGCCGAAATGACAAGGCCGCCCGGATAAATGATGCAACAATGATGCAAGTAGGGTGAGGGCGTTTTTTTAAAATATTTTGTTGAAGTGTAACCTTTTTCTTTTGCAGGCAGTCTAATCTATGTAAAACAAAACCGGTAAGATAATGAATTACCGTCCACGGCCGCTTTTGGGACGGCGATCATGCAGGCGCGCATACCGGCAGATCATACGAAAGGAAAGAACAAAAGTGAAAGAGGATACGATCAGGCTTGTAAAAAAAGCCATCAAGGGCAGCAAAGCCGCTTACGGTGAGTTGATCGCGCAGTATCAGGTTTACTTATATAAGACAGCCTTTTTATATGTAAAGAACGAGGCGGACTCGCTGGATGCGGTGCAGGAATGTGTGACGAGAGGACTGTTGGGAATTGAAAAGTTAAAGGAACCGAAATATTTTAAGACATGGATCACGCGGATTCTGTTAAACTGCATCTGGCAGGATCAGAAGAGGACGCAGACAGTATCTTTGGATGAATACCGGGAAAAAGGCGTGGAGAATTATCTGATTGAGGAGAAGGTGGATCTCTACGATGCTATTGACTCCCTGAAGGAGCAGTATAAGACCGTGGTCATACTTTTCTATTTCCAGGAATTGAAAATCAAGGAGATCGCGCAGATCATGGACATTCCGGAAGGCAGTGTGAAGGTATATCTGTACCGGGCCAAGAAGCAGATGCGCAGGTGGCTGGAAGCTGATAAAGCAGAATATAAGGAGGAAAGACGCTATGCAAAATGAGAGATTTGACGCAATCCCGATTCCGAGAGAGCTGGGCAGTGTTGTAAAGGCCGGTATACAGGAAGGGATCAGGGAACAGAAACGGCTCAACAAAAACAAACGTATGCTGCGTTATGGTACGACCGCGGCGGCAACGCTGGCAGTGGTCTGTGCGGGCGTCCTGCTGGTATCAGAACCTTCCCTGGCAGCCAGACTGCCTTTCATCGGCCGGGTTTTCACGATGGTGCAGGATAAGCTCAGCTATAAAGGAGATTTCAGCGATAATGCGGAAGTCTTTGTGGAGGAAGATATATCGGGAGCCGGCGAAGGGGCACAGAATGGAGAAATGACAGATGTGTCAGGCGAGAGCGCTGACGGACTTTCCGGGAAAACGGCGGACGGTACCTATGTACAGACTTCCAATGGGCTGACGGTCACGGTTTCCGAAGCGAACTGTACCAGTCAGGCATTGTATCTGGGGCTGTGCATTGAAAATGAAGAGGATTTTCCGGCGGATTTTATCAAGACAAAGAATATGGAGGGATATATCCTGGATTATGACATTCTGAATCTGAAAACAGAAAGCTATTATGATCTGCCGGGTATGGGAAAAGAAGAGAGGAGCGATGCTGCCGCCAACGGATTTTCAACGCCCACTTATATAGAAGGAAATTTTGCGGACAGCAGGACTTTTACAGGTATCATCATGGTTTCTCTGGGAGAGGATCTGCTGTGCAGCGATCCGTCGAAAAAGCAGGCATTGCCGGAGCAGTTTACCTACTACCTGGAGATATCCGATATTTACGGCGAACTGTTGGAGTATGAGGAAAGACAGTACCGCGATCCGGAAACGGATGAGATGGTGACCCTGCCGGAGCCGTTGTGGAAACACTATGAAGGCACCTGGAATTTTGAGATCGAAGTGAACAAGAACCTGAAGGACATGCAGACAGTCGAAGTCAACAAGACCAATGAGGACGGCATCGGAATTGCTTCTGTGGAGAAGACGGCTTTCGAGATCAGTGCACAGATTATCCTGCCGGAAGGCGTAGAGCGTTATGACTATATCGTTACGATCCTGGATGCGGACGGCAAACGGTTAGACAATCAGGGATCGAATGGGGAGGTCTTTTCCACTTATGGCAGGAATACGGATACGGTGTATGTATATGTATGCGATTATATGCAGTTTATGGATGAACTGAAAGGGGACGATAAGAAGATCGCGGAAGGCGCGCTGTTTGGCACAGAGGTGCATTTCTGAGAAAGACAGGTTTATAAAGCGGCAGTCCTGCATCTGTGCTTTCAGCTGTTTTATTCATAGAATAACTTATATTTATGCTTTTCAACCCGCATTGTTTGTGTTATAATGCGGGTTGAGTTGTTTGGGAAAGCTATCGTTAACGACATTAGAAACAGAAATTTGTTATGCCGTTTGCTGTGAAAGTCTTCGACTTTCACAGCGTGGATGGCCATGCGGCCCGCTAAAGCAGCAGGTTGAGCATGATGAGGGTTTATGATAGGATAAGCGTAATGTTTATGCCGCATGGCGGCATAACGGGAAGGATGAACGACAGATGACAGGGATTTCAGTATGGTTTGCTGATTTTTGCGACTTGTTTTATAGATGTTTTATCAAGGAGGACCGCTACAGGCTTTTAGTCAGCGGTGTCGGCGTCACGATCAAGGTCTCGCTGCTGGCGGTGCTGATCGGTATTCTGATCGGTATGCTGGTGGCGATGAGCAATCTTTCCAGGAATAAACTGTTCAAGGCGATCGGCGGCATCTATACGGATGTGATACGCGGTACGCCTTCCGTCACCCAGTTGATGGTGATCTATTTTGTTTTCTTTGCGTCAGTCAATCTGAATAAGTGGATCATTGCGGCGATTGCCTTCGGCGTCAATTCAGGCGCCTATGTATCGGAGATCATAAGGGGCGGTATCCTTTCCGTGGATCACGGGCAGACGGAGGCCGGAAGATCGCTGGGACTCAACGCGTTCCAGACGATGACCAGGATCGTGATCCCGCAGGCGGTAAAGAATATTTTCCCGGCGCTTTGCAATGAGTTTATCGTACTGATCAAGGAGACGGCCATCGTCGGTTATGTGGGCCTGATGGATATCCAGAAGGCAGGCGACTTTATCAAGAGTGCAACTTATGAAGCGGGTATGCCGCTGTTCGGAACGGCAGTGATCTACTACGTGCTGATCAAGATCCTGACGCTGACGCTGCGCCAGGTGGAGAATCATCTGCGGAAATCGGATGCCAGGTAGGCCGTCCGTGCCGGTATTATGCCGGATAAAAAGAGCAGGCGCAGGCATGCAGAAGTTGAGCGGTGCTCAGTCTCAGTGAACGATACATATTTGCTGGCAGCATGGTGGAACAGCGGATAGCGGAAGCGGTCAAACTGGCAGTGAATGATACATGTTTGCTGACAGCAGGAGCACAAGAAGGAGCGTATCTTATGATCAAGGTGAAGAACTTACATAAAAAATTTGGAGAGCTGACGGTTTTAAACGGGATAGACGAACATATTTCGCAGGGAGAGGTGGTAGTCATCATCGGTCCGTCGGGATCGGGCAAGAGTACTTTTCTGCGCTGCCTGAATCTGCTGGAGGATGTAACGGAGGGTGAGATCTATGTGGATAACGAGCTGATCAATACGCCGAAGGTCAACATCAACGTGGTCAGACAGAAGATGGGGATGGTATTCCAGCAGTTTAATCTTTTTCCCCATCTGACGATCATGGACAATATCACACTCGCCCCCGTGCTGTTGAAAAAGATGACCAAAGCGGAGGCGGTCAAAAGGGGACAGGAACTTTTGGAGCGTGTCAATCTGGCGGAAAAGGCAGACGCCTATCCGGCCCAGCTTTCGGGCGGGCAGAAACAGCGTGTGGCGATCGCCAGGGCGCTGGCCATGAATCCGGAGATCATGCTCTTTGACGAGCCGACATCGGCCCTGGATCCGGAGATGGTGGGAGAGGTGCTGGATGTTATGAAGGATCTGGCCAGATCCGGCATGACCATGGTAATCGTCACGCATGAGATGGGATTTGCAAGAGAGGTGGCGTCCAGAGTGCTTTTTATCGACCAGGGCGTCGTTATGGAGAGCGGCACACCGCAGGAAGTATTCAGCAATCCGTCCAATGACAGGACGAAGCTTTTCTTAAGTAAGGTTTTGTAAAGATAGTCTGCAGGCAAAATACCGCAGCAAAGGCCGCCTTATCGAGATGACTGCATTGAGAGAGAGCGGCGGACGGCAGTGGAGTTGCCGGCGGTTATTGGAAAGGCGTGACATGTGATATCGGACCGGCTGTCTGTTCTATCCTGTATGAAATGCAGCCTGTGCTGTGGAAGTATCTGTTCCGGAGCTGTGCAGGCCCAAAGGTGAGGTGCCATGGATAGACAGAAGGCAGGGTTTTGATATAGAGGACTGTGAAAGCAGCAGCAAAGCAGTCCGGAGCAATAACAATATTTTTGACAGGAGGAGAGTATTATGAAGAAAGCGACAAAGGCAGCAGCATTGATACTGGCCATGGCTATGGCGGGATCCACATTGACAGCATGCGGAGGTGAAAAAGACGCAGCACCGGATGCGGCGAATACGGAAGCAGCAGGCGCCGAGGCGGATGCATCTGAAGAAAACGCGGCAGAGGACACAGACGCAGCGGCAGATACAGATGCGGCAGCGGAGGATGCGGCGGCAGATGCAGCAGAGGGAGAGGCAGCGGCCGGTGAAGAAGAGGCTGGAGCAGAGGCAGCCGGAGCAGTTACGACAAAGACAGAAGGCGTCCTCACATTCGGCACCAATGCAGAGTTTCCGCCCTTTGAATTCGTGGCGGGAACAGGTGTGATCGATCAGTATGACGGTATTGATATGGCGATCGCGAAACAGATCGCAGAGGATAACGGGATGACGGCGGCGATTGAGAACATGGAGTTTGATTCTCTGCTGGTGGCACTGCAGAATGGTCAGATCGATGCGGCGATCGCGGCGATGACCGTGACAGAAGATCGTAAGGAGGCGGTTGATTTCTCCGTGCCTTATTACACAGCAACACAGGTTATGATCGTGAAGGAAGATTCCGATATCGCGGCAGCGGCAGACATGGCTGATAAGAAGATCTGTGTTGTGCAGGGTTATACCGGTGAGATTTGTGTCAACGATATGGGGTATTCCTATGAAGCATTCAAGAAGGGTACCGAGGCAGTGTTGGAGCTGGTTAACGGTAAGTGCGATGTAGTAGTGATCGACTCTGCGACTGCGCAGAAATATGTGGACGACAACGAAGGGCTGAAGATCGTGGAAGACGCTTCCGCATTCGAGTCCGAGGAATATGCCGTTGCCGTACAGAAAGGCAACACAGCATTGCTTGATATGATCAACAAAGCCATCGAAGCGAAGCTGGCAGACGGCACGATCTCCGATCTTGGCGTACAGTATACGGAGGCAGTTACGGCAGAATAAGCCGCATGCGTGGTTTATACAGCTATATATGACAGCTGTTTTACAAAAAAGTGAATAAAAGAAATAACAAGTATAAGAGAAATAAAACCGATGCCCGGCAGAGCGATATAAGGTTCCGCCGCATCGGTTTTATCTTTTGCGGCAGGCAGCAGATTGCTCTGCGGCCTGTCTGGTCTGGCATAAAAGCAGAAGGGGGGATGGGGATCAGATATCTGTCGGATCGTACCCGTGTGCTTTTATCCAGGCTTTTAATTTGTCAATTTCGGCATTCTGGGATTGGATTTCAGCAGCCTGCGCTTCGATTTCTGCATTGCGGGATTGGATTTCGGCAGCCTGCGCTTCAATCTCGGCATTTCTGGATTGGATCTCTGCATTGCGCTGTTCTAATGCGGCGGCCTGTCGGTCCATCATCTGCTGAATGCCCAACTGTGTGCGGTAATGATCCTCACGGGCCCGGCATTCCGCGCGGACGCGTTCGTCCTGGCAGAGCCGGAAGATGGTATCTGCTGCTTCCTTGATGTATTCATTATTTTGTGCCAGCATAGTAAGTTCCTCCCAGGTGGTGGCTTTAAAGAGGTTTGCCCAGGCATCGATCTGACAGGACTTGTCCTCTTTCGTTGCGAGTTCTATCTGTGTTAAGTTTAACACGGAAATACGTAGTTTGTCACTATATAATGAATGATTTTTAACATTTAAAAATTGATAGGTGGCATAGAACTCCGGCTGTTCTGGAAAAAGTGTGAAGTTCAGAATACCGATCTGCAGCACTGGCCGGATGGCCTGATAGGATTCGCCCGACTGCAGGCTGTCAAAGTCCCTGCAAAGGTAACTTAGGGAACGCTCTACCCAGTTATGTTGATTGATGACCTGCATTTCCAGGTTGAGTACGGTTTGATCGTTCAGGAGGATCTTGATATCCAGAATAAAAGTCTTGTCGGTGACAGAAGCGCCCAACTCGATAGGGTTGGTGATTTCCGCAGAGTGCAGCTGTTCGGGCGCAAGGTGAAGAAGAGAACAGACAAGTCCTTTCAGTACTTTGTTGTTTCTTTGTAGAAGTGCCCGAAACAGGTAATCATTGGTCATGGGGATCGGCAGCGGTCCAAAAGCAGGAAAAGTAAATTCCGGCATGCTGGCATCCGGACGAGACGGCGAAATACAGTCTGTGCCAGTGAAGGTTGTAGATGGGGTGCATGAATTGATCTGTGTCATAGAAGTGTCCTTTCTTTCGGTTAGAATCGTTCCGCTTTTTGGAGCGTAGAGCGGAAGTAAATGATACTGCAAATAGAAGTGTTAGTTGACTATATTTGTTTATACCATGGATTTACTGTAGAAGTAACCTGTCAATCAGGAGTACGCATTACACTGCGGACTCCGTGAACGCGCCAAAATCTCTGATTTTGTGTGCATAATTCTCTAAACACCCACTTCTATTCATTGTGGTACCATAAAGCAGGCTATGGGTGTAATGTAGGATATGGGTGTTTAGAAACATGGAGGTAATTATGAGTCAAGCACCAAAAAGAAAACCCCAGAGCAAAAAACCGGACAAAAAACCAGGCAAAAAGCAAGATCGGTTTCCGATAAACATACACATGATCCTTCTGGCTGTCATTGTACTGATCGCCGGCTTTTCCGCCTATCGGTTATATAAATGGAACAAAGGCGTTCCTTCCAATTATGATCCCGATTACCAGACAACTGATTTTGACACAGAAGCGATGGACAATATCATTCCCCTTGCTCCGGACAAGCTGGAAGGACGAGAGGACGACGGCGTAACCACGATCCTCTGTCTCGGCAACGATCCTTTTTCCCTGAACCGCGGGGAGAACGGGCTTTCCGAGCAGATCGCCGCAAAAACGGGAGCCACCGTCTACAACGGCTCCTTCACAGGCACTACCATAGCCGCCCAGCTGGGGGAATATAATGACGGATACATTCTGGATGCCTTTTCCTTTTCTTATGTAGCGGAAAGCCTTGCATCCGGCAATTTCGATCTGATGACCACCGCCGCAACCTACAGCTATGACGAGTCCTTCGCGGAAAATACAGCCCTGCTGGCATCGCTGGATATGAATACGCTGGATATGATCTGTATTATGTATGACGGCATTGATTACATCAATAAGAGACCCTGTGAAGATCCCAACGACGCCGAGTCGATCGTGACCTACACCGGTGCTCTCAGGACCGGTATCACTGCGATCCAACAGGCTTATCCCCATATCCGTATCGTGGTCATGTCGCACACCTTCTGCCACAACATCAACGAGGAAGGCAACTTCGAGAACGGAGACCGGGTTGATCTGGGCAACGGCACATTGAGCCACTATCTGCAGAAGGAGCTGGATACCACCAGCGACTGCGGCGTATCCTTTATTGATAATTTCTACGGCTCTATCAATGAGGACAATTATCTGGATTATATGACGGACTATATCCACTTTAACGACGCCGGGCGGGCGCTTCTGGCAGACAGATTTGTACAGTGCATCTTTCCGAATCTAAAGAAAGACGAATAATTTACAGCCGGACCGTTACAACTTATAAGGGCATACTGCAGGAAACATTTCTCCTGCAGTATGCCCTTATTTTCTTCCGCGTCTTTCTATTTCCCGCAGAACTTTCCGGCACTCATCAATATTCCACGGAAAATAACGTTTCAAAGTCAAACCGTCCGATCACATCACGCATCTTCGCAAGTTCCTCTGCCATCTGTGCACTGCTCTCCACCTCACACGCACCGTTCGCAAAGCACTCCGTCATATAATAGTTGATATCGCTGTGATAATGAATCTCGTCGGCGTAATGATTCAGATCCGTCACGATCCACTCCTGATTGGAAAAGAAAAAAATCCTCACATTATCATAGGAAAGCAGCCTGTCCACAATATATTGATGCTCCGCCAGCGTCGCTTCCAGATGATTCTCCCGCATGACGTCATTCCAGAACAGGATGCTGCCGGGCGGAAAGAAAACATAGAATTCCGTATCCGGATTCTGTTCAATATAGGGGCAGATATTCACATCAAGATTTCTTCCGGTGCTCTCAAGATAAGCCTCCGCGGGCGTCTCCTCCTCCACCGCTTCCGGCTGTACATAATTGTGCATGACCCACTGAATATTATAATACTCGTCGGTCCACCAGCTCTGATAGACAGTGGCCAGATCCGTCTTATCCGGATCCGCTATCGGCCTCAGAATATAATTTAACAGCACGTCTTTATTAAAAAGATACTGCACATCGTTGATCAGATTCCCATCATACAGGTAATAGGGCACCGGATATTTCGTCTCCTCCACGCCGCCCGTATAAGCCGTCACGTCAATGCCCAGGAAGACCTTCTTTACCTGATTCCCGCTGTCAAAAATCAGCCGCATGATATTCGACTGGTCTTTGGGATAAGCGCCGCTGTAATTCAGCTTGATCGTATTCAAGTCCATCAGCTCCGAAAACCAGTTCGTATTAAAGTTAACCGTCATGGACGATCCCAGAATCACACTGTCATATTCCATATGTTTCGCCATACCCGGATTCTGGCTGAGCTGATTATCTACCAGATAGGGAAACTCCTCCAATGGCGCATGATACTGGAAGAAGGGATCCACATAAATTACCAGAGCCGCCACAGAAGCAAAAAATACAAAAATGACGCATAGAATGGATATGATCCATTTTTTATATTTATTCATGACCGCAGCATAAGGAACTGCCGTTCCTCCCCTTTCTCATGTTTATTTCTGTCTGCCGGCAGCATGACTTTCGCCCATGCTTCTGTACCTGCAAAGCCACTGCCTCAGAAATTATAGTACAGGAAAGTACTGACTTCCGAAAAAGTAAGTACACTCCAGACGGCCAGAACCGCAAATACCACAACAGATACGGCTCCGTACCGCACGCGCTTTATACGTGAAGCCGCATCCTGCCCGATCATGGTCAGATAAACTCCTACTGCCAGTATCAGCCACATCAGAATGTATCTGCTGTAAGCCATATTGTCCAGCTTAAGCACCTTAAGCACATACCAGAATTCATCCAGCCGAAAACAGTCCGCCAGTTCCAAAGAAATCTTCTGCACCGGACCAAGAAGCGCGGTAAGAAGCAGCTGGTTGGCCTGCGCAACGCTTTCCGCCCGGAAATATCCCTCCGCCGCTGCCACATAGGCAATCAGCAGGATACGTGACACTATCGTCATAAATCTGCGCCGGAATATTTCACCTCCGGAAACGCCATCGCCCGCCTGCACTCCCGCCGCACCGGCTTTCTTCTCCCGACACCGCTGCCAGAATCTCGTGAGCACATACAGGACGCCCTGCGTGAGCGCCCAGACAAGATAGTGCCATCCTGCTCCATGCCATAATCCGCTGAGCAGGAAAACAATCATCAGATTCCCGTACATCCTCGCCTGTCCCTTACGATTACCGCCCAAAGGTATGTACACATATTTCGTAAAGAAACGGCTCAGCGTCATATGCCATCTTTTCCAGAAATCTACAATATTCACCGCTTTATAAGGTTCGTTAAAATTAACCGGAATCTCCATGCCCAGCATCCTGGCGATCCCTCTGGCCATATCGCAATAACCGCTGAAATCGAAATACAGCTGCAGAATATAGAACAGCGCCACCAGCACTGCGTCCATACGTCCCAGGGACGCCAGATTCGCATATCCGTAATCTACCGCGGCCCCAAATGTATCCGCCAGCAGTACCTTTTTCGCAAGCCCGAGAATAAAAAGCCCGCAGCCCTTTGCGATCTTATCCCACATTACAGACTGCTTTCCGATCTTCTCAAACTGGGGAAGCATTT
>OFFY01002884.1_pt1 | contig 11185 bp, 9 predicted proteins | sample 1521481 | NCBI WGS metagenome assembly OFFY01 (sample SAMEA3504117, study PRJEB24116) | mouse gut metagenome | biome: mouse gut; feature: mouse-associated habitat; material: faeces | place: Denmark | collected 2011
ATCGGGAGCCTGCCGCTTGTGGCGCACAACGCCGTCTTCGACGAGGGTTGCCTGCGCGCCTGTTTCGAATGCTGGGGTCTGACCTGGCCCGACTACCGTTTTCTCTGCACCTGCCGTGCGTCGCGCCGGGTCTTCGGACACCGGCTGCCGAACCATCGGCTGCATACGGTCGCCGCGGCGTGCGGCTACATGCTCGAAAACCACCACCACGCCCTGGCCGACGCCGAAGCCTGCGCCCGCATCGCGCTGCGCATACTCTGAGCTGTCGCACACCTTGTGCCGGCCTGATGCGGAGTCCGTGGCACGGCGCCGGCTCTTTTTCGCGGCCGCGCCGGTGTGCGGCCGGAGTTTTGCGAGGAGTACCCGGCGGCGCGAAAGCCGCGGGCCGGACGCCGGTGCGGGTTTGTCCGCGGCGCAATCCCCGTGACGGTGGGCGTGCGCGCGAATATCCGGGAACTGCGACCGTTTTCCGCGGGAAAAGCGTACCTTTGCTCCAAAGAGACCCATGATGCGAAAATTCATCCTACTCCTCCTGTTCCTCCCGACGGTGCTCGGCGCCGTGGCGCAGGATGTGATACGACGTGCGGACGGCACGCAGGTCGAGGCCCGCGTACTTGAGATCGACGCCCGCGAGGTGCGGTTCAAACGCCGCTCCAACCCCCAGGGCCCGACCTACGTATGGCCGCTGGCCGACGTGCGCGAGATCGTCTACGCCAACGGCGAGCGCGACACGTTCGGTCCGCAGCACGCCGCCGCGGATTCCGCACGGCCGGCAGTCGAGACCTCCCGGCCCGAGGCCTCCGTTGCGCGCGCCGCGAAACCCTATGTCATAGGCGACTATTACGACGACGGAGCGGTGCGCGGCGTCGTGTGCGAACTCTCCGAGGACCGCCTCCACGGCCTGGTGCTCTCGCTCGACGAGGCCTACCTGCCGTGGTGCGCCTTCGACAAAGCCGAGCTGCGCTCCTTCGGGATCGCCGACAGCGGCGACGGCGAGGCCAACATGCGGGCCGTGGCGCGATACATCGCCGACCACGGACTCACGTGGGACGACTTTCCCGCTTTCGCCTGGTGCCGCGGCCGGGGCGAGGGCTGGTACCTGCCCTCGATCGACGAGATGCTGCGCATCTGCGCCAACTACAACGGCGGCGACCGCACGGTCAATGACCGCAAGGCCCGCAACCGCTTCAACGAGACCCTGACCCGCCGGGGCGGCAGGCGCATGAACCGTCTGGCGTTCTACTTCACCTCCACCGAGCGCGACGACCGCACGGCGCTCTGCACCCACACGGCCCTCAAGCCGCCCTACGTCGAAACGATCCCGAAAAACACGAAGTTCCTGGTGCGCGCCGTGCACCGCTTCTGATCGCGGTCCGCGGCCCGTGGTGCGGGGCGCCCCGACCGCCTGTCGGCCTGCGTTTCGTCCGCGAATCGCCCGGGCCTGCGGACCGGACCCGACCGGATTCAAAAAACAAAGCCCCCGTGAGGGGGCTTCTCAAGCACGGATCGGGCTTTCCGATGTGCCGGGCGCGTTGCGTGCGTTGCCGCGGCTGGAAAACGGGCGTGCTGAAATGAACTTTTTATCGGTCTCGTACTGTTTTCCGTACGGTCGCGCCGGAAACGGTTTCCATCGTTTAACGTCTGCAAATATAATGCTATTTTTGAAATACAAATAATATTTATTGTTTTTCGATAATAATTTTCTGCAATTAGGTTGTTTTAGTGTTCCGTAGCCGCTTGCTTCCTCCCTCTGGCGGAGGAGGTTGCGGGGCGGGCGCATATCCGCTGTGCGGAGCCCGGTTCCGCGCCGCGCCGCCGCTGTCCGGTCCGTGGGATTTTCGCTCCTGCGGGGCGCGAGCCGCATTCGGACGATCGGAGACGGCGTATGTTTCGCGGGGTCAGCGACGGTCCGTGCGGCCTCCGACGCCCTCGGGCAGCGGAAGCCCCAGACGTGCGGCGCTGACCGCGGCGCCCGCGAAGGCGAGGGCTCCCGCGAGCAGAAAGGCCGTGCGCGTGGGGTTGCCGGCCGTGTGGAAGAGCAGGGCCATGGCGGCGGCGCCCGTGGTCTGGCCCACGAGGCGCGCGGAGGCCAGCATGCCGCTCGCCGAGCCGCTGCGTGCGGGAGGCGCGGAGGCGATCAGGATGCTGTTGTTGGGCGACTGGAAGAGAGCGAATCCCCCGCCGCAGAGGGCCAGGCGCCACACGATGTCCGCGGTGGCGGGATCTGCGGGCAGGAACGCCAGCGAACACAGGCCGCACGACATGAGCAGCAGTCCCGTGCCGCCCAGCGCGCCGGCATGGAGCCGCTCGGCGAGCAGTCCGGCCAGCGGTGCGACGACCGTGACCACGGCGGGCCACGCGGTCATGAGCAGTCCGGTCTGCACCTCGCTGTGCCCGAGGTCGTGTTGCAGGCAGAAGGGCAGGGCCGTGACGGCCAGCATCTGCGCGAAGTAGGAGCAGACGGAGGTCAGGACCGAGACCGAGAAGATCGGGATGCGGAGCAGGTCGAACGGCAGCAGCGGGTACTCCATGCGCAGCTGGCTGCGGATGAAGAAGAAGCCTGCGACGAGGAGTGCCGCGAGGCCGGCTCCGCCCAGCCGCGGGTCGAGGCCGTGGGAGTAGCCCTCGACCGAGGCCATCAGCAGTCCGAACGTGAGGGCGTTCATCGCGCCGTCGCGCCACCGGAAGCGGCGCACGGCGCTCCGCACCGGATTGTCGGGCAGGAAGCGGCGGCCGAGTGCGAGCGCCGCCAGGCCGATCGGGATGTTTATGGCGAAGAGCCACGGCCACGGTGCGGCCGCGAGGATGCCGGCCGCGAGCGTGGGGCCGGCGACCGAAGCCACGGCGACCACCGTGGCGTTGAGCCCCATGCCGCGGCCCAGGTGGCGGCGGGGGTAGATCGTGCGGATGAGCGTGGTATTGACCGACGTGACAGCCGCGGCGCCGATGCCCTGCACCGCGCGCGCCAGCACCAGCATGCGGAACGAGCCGGCCAGCGTGCAGCCTAAGGACGCGAGGGTGAAGAGCGCCAGGCCGCTCGTATAGACCCGGCGGTAGCCTGCGATGTCGCCCAGAGCCGAGAAGGTGAGCAGCGTGACCATGATCGCGAGCTGGTAGGCGTTCACGATCCAGATCGAATCCGCGGGGCTGATCTCCAGTTCGCGGGCGATGGTCGGGAGCGCCACGTTGGCGATGGTGCCGTCGAGCACGGCCAGCCCCACGCCGCACGCCACGGCCGCAATGGCCCCGAGCCGCCGGGGCATCGGCACGCCGTCCCAGGCGGGTGCGTCGTCGTATCGCGGAGCGTCGCCCATGGTCGCGGTGCCGGGCGGATTACTCCGCCGCCTCCATCTTGTAGAGTTTGTCGCCCCGGCGCACGGCCTCCGGCGTGCGGACGGAGCACAGCTCGCCCTGCACGGCCTGCTGTGCGGGGCGCCCCTCGTCGCCCACGTGGAGTGCCTCGACGCGCTGTTCGGCCACGCCCGTGGTGGGGCCCGTGAAGAATACCTCGTCGCCCACGGACACGGGAGCCGCCTCCACCAGCACCTCGGCCACCGAGAGCTTGCGGTAGAAGTTCACCACCTTGCCCACGTAGACCTTGCGCCGCGTGGCCGACGAGCCGTAGCGTGCGCTCAGCTCCGCCACGGGGCGGCCGGCGTAGTATCCCTCCCAGAATCCGCGGTTGAATACCGTGGCCAGCTCCTCCTTGAGCTGCGCGGCGTATTCGGGCGTGTAGGTGCCCGCCTCCAGTGCCCGCAGCGCGCGGTCGTAGCAGCCGACCACGCGTTTGACGTACTCGGCGCCGCGCGCGCGGCCCTCGATTTTCAGCACGCCCACGCCCGCCTCGATGAAGCGGTCGAGGAAGTCGATCGTGCAGAGGTCCTTGGGCGAGAGGACGTAGCGGCCGTCGATGTCGAGCGCCGCGCCCGTCTCGCGGTCGGTGACGGTGTACTTGCGGCGGCACAGCTGGCGGCACGAACCCCGGTTCGCCGAGCAGCCCGTTTCGTAGAGGCTGAGGTAGCACTTGCCCGAAATCGACATGCAGAGCGCGCCGTGCGCGAACATCTCGATCTTCAGCAGTTCGCCCTTCGGGCCGCGGATCCCCTCGTCGCGGATCGCGTCGCGGATGCGGGCCACCAGATCGGCCCGGGCGACCTGCTCGTCGAGCACGGGTCGAGCGACAGCTCGCGGGCCAGCACCGCCACGTCGGCCCACTGCGCGTAGAAACGCGCCGCCGCGGCGTTCGAGATGTTGCACTGGGTCGAAATGTGGACCTCGATGCCCAGTTCGCGTGCGGCGAGTATGGCCGCCATGTCCGAGGCGATCACGGCATCGACCCCCTCGCTGCGGGCCCGTTCGAGCAGCGCGCGGAGCGTCGGCATCTCGTCGTCGTAGACGATGGTATTGACCGTGAGGTAGGTGCGGACCCCTGCGTCGTGCGCCGTGCGTACGATGCGGGCGAGGTCCTCTTCGGTGAAGTTGGCGGCCGAGTGGGCGCGCATGTTGAGCGCCCCCACGCCGAAATATACGGCGTCGGCTCCGGCCTGTATGGCTGCGGCGAGCGCCTCGTAGCTCCCCACGGGAGCCATCAGTTCTATGTCCGAACGTTTCATATCAGTGTTTGCGTCCCATGAGGCTCTCGGCGTAGCGTCGCAGCGTGGCGGTGCGTCCGGGTTCGGCGGTGAGGGTGTCGAGCTGGGCCAGCGCCCGTTCGAAGCGGAGCGAAATTTGCTGTTCCGTGAGTCGGGGAATGTCGTATTTGTCGTATACGGCTTTCACGCGGGCGATCTTCTCCGCGGGGCCCAGCGCGGGGTCCGTGTGGGTGTGCCGCAGCACCTCGCGATCCTCCTCCGAGGCGCGGCTCATGGCCGTAATCATGAGGTAGGTCTGCTTGCCTTCGAGGATGTCGCCGCCGATGGGCTTGCCCAGGCGCTCGTCGCCGTAGCTGTCCAGCAGGTCGTCCTGCAACTGGAAGGCCAGACCCAGCTCGATGGCGAACTTGCGCATTCGGGCGCAGTCCTCCGCCGTCGCGCCGCCCAGCAGGGCGCCGATCACCACGGCGCCGCCCAGCAGCACCGAGGTCTTGAGCTCGATCATGCGCATGTATTCGACCACCGAGACCTTCTGCCGCTCCTCATAGTCCATGTCGTACTGCTGGCCCTCGCACACGCCGATGGCCATTTCGTTGAATTCGGCGAGGATGCGCGGCAGCAGGGCGGGTTCCACCTGGCCCAGCAGGCGGTAGGCCCAGATGAGCATGGCGTCGCCCGAGAGGATGGCCACGTTGCGGCCCCAGCGGGCCGCGACCGAGGGCTTGCCGCGGCGCATGGCCGCATTGTCCATGATGTCGTCGTGCAGCAGCGTGAAGTTGTGGAACACCTCGACGGCCGCCGCCGCGGGCATGGCGCGCTCGGGCCGGTCGCTGAAGATGCCGCACGTGAGCATCAGCAGCATCGGACGGAGGCGTTTGCCGCCGCCCGAGAGCGAATAGCCGATGGGGGCGTAGAGCTTCTCGGGTTCGGAGGGCAGCTCCTGTTGCGCGAGGTAGTTCTCGACGGAGGCGAGCAGACGTTCGGTATCTTGCATGAAAAAATGTTTTTCGGGTGAAACAAGCCCTCAAAAATAGCAAAAAAGTTTGGGAGTACGTGAAATTTATCCCTAACTTTGAGGAAAGAAACCGGATTCGCCGCGTTCGGAGCCGTGCGGTCGCCGGCGGCGGCCGCCGGGTCGCACGATGGGCCCTTGCGGCGTGCGGCGCGGAGTTTTCCGCGTGCCGTGCGGCGTCTTCCTCCGGTGAAGTCTAACCGTAACGGATTGGTTCCTATATGAAAAAACTTGCGATCGGTGTCGATATCGGCGGCATCAACACGGCATTCGGCCTGGTGGACGAACACGGCGACCTCTATGCCGAGTCGGTCATTCCGACGAAGAAGTTCCCCGAATTCGGGGATTACACCGCCTATGTGGAGGAGTTGTGCGCCGCGCTGCGGGCCATGGCCGACAGCCTCTCGTTCGAGTACGAGCTGGCGGGCATCGGCATCGGTGCGCCCAATGCCAACTACCACCGGGGCACGATCGAGCAGCCGGCCAACCTCTGGCGCTTCGCCGCCGACGAGGCGGATCCCCGGCCCGAGCGGCGCGTCTTCCCGCTGGCGGACGACATCGGTGCGCGCTTCCCCGGGGTGCTGGTGCTGGTGACCAACGACGCCAACGCCGCCACGGTGGGCGAAATGGTCTACGGCAATGCGCGGGGTATGAAGGATTTCATCATGATTACGCTCGGCACGGGACTCGGATCGGGTTTCGTCGCCAACGGCGCCATGATCTACGGCCACGACGGCTTCGCGGGCGAACTGGGCCACGTGGTCGTCGAGCGCGGCGGGCGGCGCTGCGGCTGCGGACGCTGCGGCTGCCTGGAGACCTACGTGTCGGCCACGGGCGTCAAGCGCACGGCGTTCGAGACGATGGCCCGGATGACCGAGCCGAGCCGCCTGCGTGCCGTGGCGTATGACGATTTCGATGCCTCGATCGTGTCGGCCGCGGCCGCCGAGGGCGACCCCGTCGCGCTGGAGACCTTCCGGTTCACGGGAGAGGTGCTGGGCCGTGCGCTGGCCGACGTGGTGACGATCACGTCGCCCGAAGCCGTCTTCTTCTTCGGCGGCCTGGCCAAGGCGGGCAAGCTGCTGTTCGACCCCGTGCAGTGGTACATGGAGGAGCACATGATGCCCGTGTTCCGCGGAAAGGTCAAGCTGCTGCCAAGCGGACTCCAGGGTAAGAACGCGGCGATTCTGGGGGCCGCGGCGCTCGTCTGGCAAGGCGGGGAGTAGCGCGCTGCGGCCGTGTGGATACGGCGGAGCCCGGCTGCGATGTGTCGCGGCCGGGCTCCGTGCATTCGGTGAGTGGGTGGGGCAGCAGCCGCGGACGTGCTGCAAGTCCTCTCCCGGGTGTCGCGGTGCGTCCGTTACCGCAGGGCGATGCGGGACGTGCCGATCAGGTAGCCGTCGCAGTAGAGCTGCACTTCGTACGTTCCGGCCGTGAAGCCCGAGCTGTTGTAGTAGATGCCTACGGCGAGGTCCTCGTTCTGGTAATCCACGTCGCGCGATGCGGAGTAGGTGAGCCGCTCGCCCTCGAAGGAGAAGGTGGGCTGCTCCTCGGTGGTCAGCACGTAGCCGTCGGGCGAGAGGATGCGCACATAGACGGTTTTGCCGCCCGGCACGGCCAGTTCGTTGGCCGTCAGCACGAAGTCGGCACGCAGGCGTGCGGCGTTGCGCACGCGGGTCACCTCCTTGCTGTTGGCGTTGAGCGGCACGAGGCGGATGTCGCGGGCCCGGATGACCGAACCGGCGCGCACCTTGTTGTCCAGCTCGGCGGCCTTCTCCTCGGCCATTTCGGCGCGCATCTGGGCCGTCGAGATCTCCTTGCGGTAGGTGATGTTCTCGTTGATGAGTTTCTTGTTCAGCGTGTTGAGCGAGTCGATCTGACGCACGTAGCCCTCGGCCACCGAGCGCAGCAGCTTCACCTGGCTCTGGTACTCGCGGATCTTGGCGAGGTTCCAGCTGCGCTCTTTCTTCAGGCGGTCCATGAGCGAGTCGGCGCGCAGCCGTTCGAAGTTGAGGCTGGCGGTGATCGTGTCGTTGCTCACGCGCAGGTTGTCGTAGTCCTCCATCAGTCCGTTCAGGTCGTTCTGTATGGCGTCGCGGTCGGCCTGCAACAGCTCGTTGTCGATCTTCTGCTGGCGGTGGATGCTGTAATAGAGCGCCGAAAGGGCCACGAGTATGATCGACAAGAGGATGATGACGATGCGGTAGCCGCGCATGGCCTTGCCCGCGTCGGGACGGCGGTCGTAGTCGTACTCTTCGTACTCTTCGGGCACGTGGCCCCGGGTGTTCTCCTCCATAGTAGTGGGTTTTGTTTCCGCAAATATAGCGATGTTTGTTGAAAATTCCTATCGTATGAGGCTCGAAACCGGATAGCGCAGCCCCCGGTATCCCGAGATGTAGGCCTGCACGCTGCCCACGCGCACGGGGGATTCGAGGTAGAGCGGGATTTTGTTCTCGTCGTCCGAAATCCAGATCGTGAACTCCGTGCCGTCGGTGAACGAGAAGTTCTCCGTAGTGCCCAGCTGGCAGGCGAAGCGCAGCGTGCGGTATTTGCCCATGTTGCGGATCTTCTTCTGCTCGCGGCCCTCGAAGCGGTAGCGTATGCGCCGCACGGTGTCTTGGAGCACCATTTCGAGCACCTCCGATTCGCCGGCGCGGAAGCTGTCCGGGTCGGCGCTCCGCATGCGGAAGAAGAGCGATATGGCGTCCAGACTGGCGTCGGTGAGCGCGATGCGCTTGCTCTGCTCGGGATTCCGGCGGCTCTGCCAGGTCGTTGCGGCCTCGTAGCGGTCCCAGTCGTAGTCGTAGCGGCTCCAGAAGGTGTAGTCACCCTCCTTGATGTCGCTGCTGAAGTGTATGGGGCGCATCGCGGCCGTATCGACGCAGACCGTGTAGCGGTCGTCCAGATCGAAGAACCACCGGTAGGTGGGCAGCGTGCGGCCGCGCGCATCGACCCGGTATACGGGCCGGCCGTCGTGCGTGCCGCACGAGGTGGCGACCTCCACCGAACCCACCTCGGTGTTGGGGAATAGCTTGGCCTTGTAGCTCACGCGGTACTCCAGCACTTCGCCCGGCTGGTAGAGCTGGGCCGCTGCGGGGAGTGCGGCGAGGAGCGGTATGAGGAAAACTGCGAGTCGTTTCATCGGTGTCTGTATTTACTAACGTATGCTGTCCGCCGCATGGTGTGCGTGCGGTCACGAAATCATCGAAAAATCGCGTTCCGCCCCTCCGGCGTAGCGCTGCTTCAGTTCGCGCAGTCCGGCGTGCTCGGGCAGCGCGAGGGTGCGGTCGCGGGCGAGGAGCTCCTCCGCCGCGTCGCGCGTGAGGGTGAGCAGCTGCGTGTCGAGCGTCGGATTGGCGATCTTCAAATCGAGTGCCATGCCGCTCTGGAGCGTGCCGTTGATGTCGCCCGCGCCCCGCAGCTTGAGGTCGAGTTCCGCCAGCCGGAAGCCGTCGCCCGTCTGGCACATGGCGTCGAGCCGGGCGCGCGACTCGCGCGAGAGCTTCTCGCCCGACATGAGGATGCAGTACGACTGTTCGCCGCCGCGGCCCACGCGGCCGCGCAGCTGGTGGAGCTGCGAGAGCCCGAAGCGCTCGGCCGACTCGATCACCATGACCGTGGCGTTCGGAACGTCCACGCCCACCTCGATGACCGACGTGGCGACCATGATGTGGGCTTCGCCGCTCTTGAACTGACGCATCGACTCCTCCTTGTCCGCGGGCTTCATCTTGCCGTGGCAGACGGTCGTGACGAACTCCGGCAGGGGGAAGTCGCGCGATATGGCTTCGTAGCCGTCGGTCAGGTCCTTGTAGTCCATGGCCTCCGACTCCTTGATGAGCGGGTAGACCACGTAGACCTGGCGTCCCTTGCGGATCTCCTGCTTCATGAAGCCGAAGAGCCGCATGCGGGCCGCGTCGGTGTAGTGCACGGTGCGGACGGGGCGTCGTCCGGGCGGCAGCTCGTCGATCACCGACACGTCCAGGTCGCCGTAGAGCGTCATGGCCAGCGTGCGCGGTATGGGCGTGGCGGTCATGACCAGGATGTGGGGCGGCTGCTCGTTCTTGGTCCAGAGGCGCGCGCGCTGCTCGACGCCGAAGCGGTGCTGCTCGTCGATGACCACGAAGCCGAGGTTGGCGAAACGCACGCGGTCTTCGAGCAGGGCGTGGGTGCCGATCAGCAGGTCGATCGACCCGTCGGCGATGCCTTCGAGCGCGGCGCGGCGCTCGCGGGCGTTCGAGGCCCCCGTCAGCACGGCCGTGCGCACCTCCATGCCGTCGAGCATGCGGCACACGGTGGCGTAGTGCTGCCGCGCGAGGATCTCGGTGGGGGCCATCATGCAGGCCTGGAACCCGTTGTCCACGGCCAGCAGCATCGACATGAGTGCCACGAGGGTCTTGCCGCTGCCCACGTCGCCCTGCAACAGGCGGTTCATCTGGTAGCCGGTGACCGTGTCGCGGCGGATTTCGCGGATCACGCGTTTCTGCGCTTCGGTCAGCGGAAAGGGCAGCTTTTCGTCGTAGAAAGTGCGGAACACGCCCCCCACCTTCGGGAAGAGGAAGCCGTTGTTTCTGGCCATGCGGGCCGAACGCCGCGACTGGATGTTGAGCTGGATGCCGAGCAGTTCGTCGAACTTGAGGCGGTACTGCGCCTGGCGCAGTGCCTCGGGCGACTGCGGGAAGTGGATGTTGTGCAGCGCTTCGTGCAGCGTGACGAGCCCGTAGCGCTGGCGCAGGGCCTCGGGCAGCGGCTCGCCGAGGCGGTTGCGGACTAGCTCCCAGGCGTTGCACACGATCCTGTGGAATCCCTTGGTGCCCAGTACGCCCGAGAGCTTCTCGGTGGTGGAGTAGATGCCCTGCATGGTGCTTTCGGCCTTGCGGCTCAGGGCCTGTTCCATGGTCTCCACCTCGGGGTGGACCAGCGACAGCTCGCCCCGGAAGAACGACGGGCGCCCGAAGACGAGGTATTCGCGCCCCGTTTCGATCCGTTTCTCGATCCACTTGATGCCCTGGAACCACACCAGTTCGGCCGAGCCCGTGGGGTCGGAGACGAAGACCGTGAAGCGGCGCTTGCGTCCTGCTCCGGCATAGGCCGTGCCGGTCACGCGGGCCCGGAACTGCACCAGCGAAACCTCCTCGGTGATTTCGCCGATGCGGTAGGTCTTGGTGCGGTCGATGTAGCGGAACGGATAGTGGCTCAGCAGGTCGCCCACGGTGCGGATGCCGAGCTCCCGTTCGAGGAGTTTGGCCCGCGCTTCGCCTACGCCCGCCACGAATTTCACTTCGTTGTCCAAAATGCGCTCCATACCGCAAAGGTAACCGATAAATCGCGAAGTGCAATCCGTCGCCGCCGGTTTTTTCGCTGCGGGGGCGCGCCGGAGGGGGCTGTGCCGGCGTTGCGGGTGCGCTGCGTGTCGTAGTGCGACCGTCGTGCGGGGGCTGCGTCGGCTTGCTGGAGGAGCCGGCGGCCGGTTTCCAGCGGGTATTTCGGGAGGGCGGTAGCGGAGCGCGCGCTCCGGTGTCGGATGCGGCCGGTTTCCGAAACGGGCGTATGCGTGTTGCGCAATCCTGCGGTTCGCCGGCGGCGG
>OFFY01002891.1_pt1 | contig 11174 bp, 11 predicted proteins | sample 1521481 | NCBI WGS metagenome assembly OFFY01 (sample SAMEA3504117, study PRJEB24116) | mouse gut metagenome | biome: mouse gut; feature: mouse-associated habitat; material: faeces | place: Denmark | collected 2011
AGAGCGACAGGCTGGCCCGGCCTGCTTTCAGGTAGGTCGCTGGACGCGGCTGGCGACAGCCGTGCTAGATAGATGATTATTCACGACATAACCCGGCTTATCGTCCTGCTCATTTCTTTTGTGCCGGGAATTTCCCTTACGGGATTCCCGGTATTTCCTGAGGTAATATAACGTTCGCGATTTTGACTTCGCGGGAAGGGCTGTCTGAACTTTCGCGGCAATAATCTCAAAATTTCCCTGAAAATTTTAGATGGAATGGTTATAAATGGTTGAATATAAATCGGAAATATGGTAAAATCAGATGAATGTTTAGACAGTTTCCTGCCTGATTTTTGCAGGCAGAGGACAGGAGAGAAGAGTCTTAAAGAGACGATTCCCAACGCACAAAAAGGAGAAAACGGCGCAGATGGAACAGTATAAGCAGGAATTTATTGAGTTCATGGTGGACAGCAATGCATTGAAGTTTGGTGAATTTACATTGAAGAGCGGCAGGAAATCTCCTTTCTTCATGAATGCGGGAGCCTATGTGACCGGCGGGCAGTTAAAGAAGCTGGGAGAATACTATGCAAGGGCCATTCATGCGTATTACGGGGATGATTTCGACGTATTGTTCGGACCTGCTTATAAAGGGATCCCGCTGGGAGTGGCTGCGGCGATTGCCTACAGCGAATTGTATAAAAGAGAGGTCCGCTACTGTTCTAACCGCAAGGAAGTCAAGGACCACGGCGATGCGGGAATATTATTGGGGGCCAAGCTGCAGGATGGCGACAGGGTGGTCATCATCGAAGATGTAACCACTTCGGGCAAGTCCATCGAGGAGACTTTTCCGATTATCATGGCCCAGGCGAAGGTGGAGATCAAAGGATTGATCGTATCGCTGAACCGTATGGAGAAGGGGCCGGGAGGAAGCTTAAGCGCGCTGGAGGAAATACGTTCTGCCTATGGTTTTGAGGCGCATTCCATCATCACCATGGCCGATGTGGTGGGATATCTGTACAACAGACCATATAAAGGACAAATTTACATCGATGATGAATTGAAAGCTTCATTGGACGAATACTATAAGATATATGGCGTGGAGGGCGGAAGCGTATTCTGAGGCGCGGCCGGTAAACAGGACTTTAAGGACCAGGAAGGGAGCGAATCTATGGAAGAGAGAATATACAAGGTGATGAAAGGAGCGGGTGCAACCAATATTGCCGTGGGAGTCATCACGCTGGTAGTGGGAGTGGTTACAGGGATTCTGTTGATTATCGCCGGAGCAAAACTGATTGCCGGCAAGTCTAAGATTTTATTTTAATGAGGAGAGACTGGCGGGCATTTCCTGAGGGGAGTGCCCTTTAGACTAAATATGGGAAGAAGAAAAGGATATATTTTTACGGACAAGAGAAGGTCTAACCGTGCCTGGATGGCGGTGATTCTGGGCCTGATCAGCATCGGGGCCATGGGCGCGGCGGTGTTTGCTTCCTATAGAAGCGGCGGGGAAGTCGCAATAGGCTATGGATTTACCGGATTGCTGGCTTTTCTCTATTCGTTGATCGGATTGCTGCTGGGGATTGTGACGGCAGTGAATAAAAACTATTATAAAGGGGTCCCGGTGGCGGGGATTTTATTGAATATGGTGTCTCTGGGGTGCCTGGGGCTGATATTGTATATGGGAGGATATTTCTGGTGAGTGAGAGAGAGATTTTAGAAGAACGGTATGCGTTGGTGACGGAGCGGATCCGAAAGATCGCGGAAGAGCATTTCGGAAACGCTGCTTTGGAGGACTATTTTACTTCCTGCGCCGATTTTCTGCTGATGATGGACGAGACGCGTTCCTTCCTGGAGCAGGGCGGTCTGGAGAAGGCTTCCATGGAAGAGCTGGCCCGAAGGAACCGGGAGATGTATGCGGACATCCTTCCCGGGCATTACAAAGAAAGCTACGGCAATCCTGCATACGCAGTGGAGCGGCTGGGAGAAGAATTCGGCGGCCTGCTTTCTTTTCTGTATACGGAGCTGCGCAGTCTGATTACGTTTATCTACGAGGACAGACTGGAGGAAACACTGATTCGTATGGAATTGTTCGTGGAAGTGTATACTGCATTTACCCATGCGGACGGACGGGCAGAGGAGATGCCCTCAGGGGAGGAGATCCGCAAGATTCTGTACTGGTTTGCCAGCGATTATGCGGATATGGCAGCCAGAAGGACGCTAGGAGAGCTGCTGTGCCCGGAGGAAAGCTTTGTGGTACATATGCTGATGCATTGTGATCTGTCAGATCAGCGCTATCTCTATGGGTATGGGGAGTATGTGAGCCGCAATGAGCTGGAGACGGCGGCGTTTCTGGCAGGACTGCCGGAGGAAACCATTGCAGCCATGGCTGATACCTATACGGAAGGGTACCGCATCGGGTTTGAGGTGACAGGCACGGATCTGTCGAAGAAGAAAATCGTGGCATTGCGCTACCGGGCAGGTTTTGAGCGGATGATGCGCCGTGCCGTGGAGAATTTTGAGAAAATAGGTCTTAAGGCAGTGGCGGTCCGTTCGCCATTAAGTGCGCTGGACAACAAGGGGGCAGGCAGAAACGGTTTCTGCGGCGGCATTCCGAATAAACAGTTCGACTATGACCATAAGGATGACACAGCCGTATTTTTGGATAAAAATTATGTGAACCGGAAGCTGGAGGCCAGCCGTGCCGCGTTTGAGGATCTGAAGAAACAGGCTTTGGATTACGCGGGACCTGCGGTGGTGGAGATTTTCGGGGAAGCGGATTTTGTGCCGGTCCCCAACCCTTACGCCTTCAGGCTTTCCAGAGAGCAGGAACAAATCTGGGTGGAGTACCGGGCCAGGGCCGGCGCATTGCGGCAGGAATATATTCCGGAGGAGGAGACCAGCTTTACCTGTATCGCCTTCCCCGTGCCGGAGATCGGGCCCGTGTTTCCGGAATTATTCCGGGAGACGATTCGGATCAACACCCTGGATTATATGCTTTACCGCAGAGTACAGCAGAATCTGATCGATGTGCTGGATACGGCGGATTACTGTGAGATCAAGGGAGCGGGAGACAACAGGACGGATCTGAAGGTGAACTTGTACAAGCTGGCGGATTCGGAGAAGGAGACCATATTCGAGAACTGTGTGGCGGATGTGAATATTCCGGTGGGGGAGGTGTTTACTTCCCCTGTGCTGGAGGGGACGGAAGGGCTGCTCCACGTAACCAGATCCTTTTTGCGGGGACTGGAATTCCGAGATCTGGCCATCACTTTTCAAAACGGTATGGTGGTTTCCTATTCCTGCAGCAATTTTGACTCCGAGGAAGAGAACAAAGCCTTTATCCGGGAACATATCATGGCCCGTCACGATACGCTTCCCCTGGGAGAATTTGCCATCGGCACCAACACCACGGCCTATGTGGTTGCAAAAAGGCTGGGCGTGGAGGCCAAGTTGCCGGTTCTCATCGGGGAGAAGACAGGGCCGCATTTCGCCGTGGGCGATACATGCTATTCCCATGCGGAGGATGTGAAGGTGTATAATCCGGACGGGAAGGAAATCGTGGCAAGATCCAATGCCGTGGCGGATCTGCGGGATACGAAGCCCCTAGAGGCATATTATAATTGTCATACGGATATTACCATTCCCTACGATGAGCTGGGCGAGCTGAACGCAGTCAGGAAGGACGGAACGAAGATTGCCGTCATAAAGGACGGCCGTTTTGTCCTGCCGGGCTGTGAAGAGCTGAACAAGGCCTTTGAGGAGATATCTTTTGGAAAAAAATAGTTGCATCCGGGCGCCTCTTCCGGTAAACTATACTTACGGTCTAAGACATTTGCCGGATAAAAAGAGGGGCGACAGAGTAAAACAGCAGGAGAATAGAATGATGGAAGAGACAAGAATGCAGCAGAGCGTACCTAAAGTCGGCATTGTGATGGGCAGTGATTCGGACATGCCGGTGATGGCGAAAGCCGCCGATATTCTGGAGGAACTGGGAGTTCCCTATGAGATGGCGATTATCAGCGCCCACAGGGAACCGGACGTATTTTATGAATATGCCGGGAAGGCGGAGGAAAAGGGATTCAAGGTGATCATTGCAGGAGCTGGCATGGCAGCCCATCTGCCGGGAATGTGCGCGGCGATTTTCCCCATGCCCGTAATCGGGATTCCCATGCATACCGCTTCGCTGGGAGGAAGAGATTCCCTGTACTCGATTGTACAGATGCCATCCGGAATTCCCGTGGCTACGGTAGCGATCAACGGCGGCGCGAATGCGGCGCTGCTGGCGGCGAAGATTCTGGCAACCTCGGACGGGGAGCTGCTGAAACGCTTGAAGGAGTACAGTGCCGGATTAAAGGAGCAGGTGGAGCAAAAGGATGCCAGACTGCAGCGGGACGGTTATAAAGCCTATCTGGAGAGTCAGAAAAAGGGATAAGAAGACAGGGACAGCCGGATAAAAAAGCGGATTCGGCTGCTTTCGTAATTTTGCGGAAGAATGCACGGCGCAGCGTGCAGATAGGAACGGAAAATGGATTATAAAAAAGCAGGAGTAGACATTGAAGCCGGATATAAGTCAGTGGAGCTGATGAAGGAATATGTAAAGGGGACAGCCCGCAGGGAGGTGCTGGGAGGCATCGGCGGATTTTCAGGCGCATTTTCCGCGGAAGCGCTGAAGGGGATGGAGAAGCCGGTGTTATTGTCCGGGACAGACGGCGTGGGAACCAAGCTGAAACTGGCCTTTCTGATGGACCGCCATGACACAGTGGGAATCGACTGTGTGGCCATGTGTGTCAACGACGTGGCCTGTGCCGGCGGCGAGCCGTTATTTTTCCTGGATTATATCGCCTGCGGCAGAAATATTCCGGAGAAAATCGCAGCCATCGTCAAGGGGGTAGCACAGGGGTGCAGTATGGCCGGCGCCGCTCTGGTAGGAGGCGAGACCGCGGAGCATCCGGATCTGATGCCTGAGGAGGAATATGATCTGGCGGGATTTTCGGTGGGAGTGGCGGATGAGAAGGATTTGATTACCGGCGCAGGAATCCGGGAGGGAGATGTGCTCATCGGCATGGCCTCATCGGGCGTTCATTCCAACGGATTCTCGCTGGTGCGCAAGGTTTTCGAGATGACCAGAGAAAGCCTTGACACTTACTATGAAGAATTGGGAGCCACTTTGGGAGATACTTTGCTGACTCCCACGAAAATATATGTAAAGGCGTTGAAGGCCGTCAAGGATGCGGGGGTAACCGTGAAGGGCGCCAGCCATATCACGGGCGGCGGCTTCTATGAAAACATCCCCAGGATGCTGCCGGAGGGAATCCGGGCGGAGGTGAAGAAGGACAGCTACGAAGTGCCGGCGATCTTTAAGCTTCTGCAGAAGAAGGGGAATATTGAGGAGAAGGTGATGTACAATACCTACAACATGGGTTTGGGGATGGTACTTGCCGTTTCGCCCGAAGATGTTGATATAACAATAGAAGCAATCCGCGGGGCAGGAGAGATACCTTATGTGGTGGGACATTGCCGCAGGGGAGAAAAGGGAGTTGACATATGCTGAAAATGGTAGTGTGCGTATCCGGAGGCGGCACCAATCTCCAGGCGATTTTAGACAGTCTGGGCAGCGGCAGGATCACCAATGCGGAAATCATAGCGGTCATCAGCAACAATGCCGGCGCCAAAGCGCTGGAGCGCGCGGCAGCTCATCATATTCCGGGCATTGTCATGTCTCCGAAGAAGTATCCGGACAGGGAGGCCTTCAACGAGGCCTTTACGGCGAAGATGCGCGAGCTTGGGCCGGATCTGATCGTTCTGGCAGGTTTTCTGGTGCGGATTCCTCCCCGGATGGTGGCGGAATTTTCCAATCGGATCGTGAATATTCATCCGGCGCTGATCCCGTCTTTTTGCGGGGTGGGCTATTACGGGCTGAGAGTGCATGAGAAGGTGTTGGAGAGAGGTGTTAAGGTGACGGGGGCCACGGTGCATTTTGTCAACGAAGGCATGGATGAAGGTCCCATCATAGAACAGAAGGCGGTGAGGGTCCGGGAGGGAGATACCCCGGAGACTTTGCAGCGAAGAGTGATGGAGCAGGCGGAATGGATTCTGCTGCCGGCGGCTATCGACGATATCGCCAACGGCAGAATCGCAGTAAAGGGAGAGCGTGTGGTGCGGCTGGATACAGTGTGCCGGGACACATGAACCGCTTTGAAGGGCGGGTATTTTGCCGGAGAAAAGCGCAGATGATGTAAGTGCTGTCTGCGGGCTGCAGGACAAAAGGGCGGGCGTGAGGACCCGGATTACATAATAACGAGGTGACAGCATGAAAGTATTAATCATAGGCGGAGGCGGGCGGGAGCACGCCATCGCGGTGAGCATGAAGAAAAGCAGGCGGGTGGAGAAGATTTACTGCGTCCCCGGCAATGCGGGGATTGCGCAGATCGCAGAGTGCGAGCCTTCCATCGGCGTGATGGAATTTGACAAAATTGTCGCATACGCCAAAAAGAAGGCGGTGGATCTGGTATTTGTGGCGCCGGATGACCCGCTGGCGGCCGGTTTGGTGGATGTGCTGAAGGCGGAAGGCTTCCGGGTGTTCGGGCCACAGAAACGTGCTGCCATCCTGGAGGGAAGCAAGGCTTTTTCCAAGGATTTGATGAAAAAATACGGGATTCCCACGGCTGCATACGAGACTTTCGATGATCCAAAGAAGGCGCTTGAATATCTGGAACATGCGAAAATGCCCATTGTCCTGAAGGCGGACGGACTGGCCCTGGGGAAGGGGGTTCTCATCTGCAATACGCTGGAGGAAGCCAGGGCAGGCGTGAGAGAGATCATGCAGGATAAGCAGTTTGGCAGCGCCGGGGATGTATTGGTGGTAGAGGAATTTCTCACCGGCAGGGAAGTATCCGTGCTGGCCTTTGTGGACGGCAGGACCGTCAGGTCCATGACATCCGCCCAGGATCACAAGCGGGCCCATGACGGAGATGAGGGACCCAATACGGGCGGTATGGGCTGTTTTTCGCCCAGTCCCTTTTATACGGAGGAAGTGGATGCGTTCTGCCGTAAATATATTTATCAGCCTACCGTGGATGCCATGGCGGCTGAGGGCAGGGAATTCAAGGGCGTTATCTTCTTCGGGCTGATGCTGACGGCGGAGGGACCGAAGGTACTGGAGTACAATGCCAGATTCGGGGATCCGGAGGCTCAGGTGGTTTTGTGCAGAATGAAAAATGATATCTGCGATGTGGTGGATGCCTGCATCGACGGCACGCTGGATGAGATAGAACTGGAATTTGAAGATAACGCGGCTGTCTGTGTGGTGCTTGCCTCAGAGGGGTATCCTGTTTCATATCAAAAAGGATTTGAGATTACGGGACTTGAGAATTTTGAGGGAAAAGAATCCTATTACTGCTTCCATGCAGGGAGTAAGAAGGACGGGGCGGGACATATCGTGACCAACGGAGGCCGTGTCCTGGGAGTGACAGCCGTCGGTTCTACTCTGCAGGAGGCCAGGGCAAATGCCTATGAGGCCACAGAGTGGGTATTCTTTGCCAACAAATATATGCGCCGCGACATCGGAAAAGCGATTGACGAGGCCCTGTGAGAGGGAGATACACGCTTTTGGGGATGGATAGAAATAATGAGGCAGGAGAACGGAGGTGTGCTTATGAACTTGCTGGGTGCGTTGGATATGTATAATATTCCCCGTGTTTGTAAAAAATGCGGAGGAGTGATGGTCTTTAAGGGTGTGGGAGAGTACCATTGTGAAGACTGCCAGGCTGTGGACTATGACGACTACGGAAAGGTAAGAGGCTATATCGAAGAGCATAAGGGCGCCACGGCAGCTCAGATCGAGGAAGCGGTGGGTGTACCGCAGCGTACCATACGCCGTCTGCTGAAAGACGGCAGGATAGAGATTTCAGAGGGTTCCAAGGTGTATCTGCGCTGTGAGCTGTGCGGAAAACAGCTCCGTTCCGGCCAGTATTGCCCGGAGTGCGAGATCAAGGTGCACCGCAATCTGGAGGCGAAGCAGAGAGAGCTGATGAATAAAAATACGCAGGGATTCGGTCTGGAACAGAAATCTGAGGAAGGCCAGAAGAGATTTACGAGAGAAAATTAAAGAGAGGAGACCTTATGAAAAATCGAAACGGGATGAGATACAGATTCCTCCTGGGAATGGCGGCGTTTATATTGGGGCTGGGGATATTCGGATGTGGATTTGTCATGAGCGGTATGGTGAGCCATGCCGAGACCCAGGCCAAGGTGACATCGCCCAAAGGAGCCAATCTCAGGAAAGAGGCAAGCACCTCCAGCGATCGTGTGGGGGGCGCCGAGAACGGGACCGTACTGCCTGTCTTAAGTCAGGTGCAGGGTTCCGACGGGAAGACCTGGTATCAGGTAAAGAGCGGCGATGTGACCGGATATATCCGGGAAGATCTGGTGGAAGTGTCGGACAGCGGTACAGCAGCCCCCTCAGAGGGCGGGGAGGCCGGCGGCGAGGGGGGAGAACAAACACCTCCGCCTGCGGTGACGGCGGTGAATCCTGTCAGCGCCACAGTGTCCCAGGAATCAGGAAAAATCCGTGACAGCGCTTCCTCGGACGGGCAGATTCTCCAGGAAGTACCCATAGAGACGGCTCTCACCGTTACAGGCAAGGCTACGGACGCGGATGGAAGAGACTGGTATCAGGTGAGTTTTACCTCCGGGGAATCTCAGATAGAAGGATTTATCCGTTATGACTATGTTACGCTGTCGGAAGAACTGACGCAGCTGACGGAGGCACCTGCCCCGCCGGAAGAGCCCACGGAACCGGAACCCGAACCTGAGTCCAAGCCCTATGACACCCTGATGCAGGATGGGACATGGCTTTTGGTAGATTATACGCTTCCGGAGCCAAAAGGTTTTCCCATCGACGAGCTGTTCGATGGTGTGACGAACAACAGGGAATTGTATGAAGAAAGCGAAAAAACGGTAAAAAGTCAGAAAATTATCATTATTATATTGGTGTTTGCATTGGTGGCGGCAGCGGCAGGCATTGCTTTCCTGGTCTTCAAGATCCGGGATATGATGGACTCCGCATATTTTAATGAGGTGGAGAAGGAGACCTTGAAGAAGAAAAGCACGGCGGGCAGGGGCGGTCAGAGAACGATGCCCACGGTAGGTGAGGAGAAGGCACCGGTCAGGCCCCAGAGTGCATCCCAGAGGCCGAGGCAGACGGGGGCTCAGGGCCAGCGTCCCACAGGGGCGTCCCAGGGTCAGCGTCCCGCAGGAACGCAGGGCCAGCGTCCGGCAGGGGCTTCCGCCGGCCAGAGGATACCCGTTCAGGGCCAACGTCCCATGTCCGCAACGCCGGGACAGAGAGCGGGAGGCAATCCTCAGGGGAGACCTGCAGGCGGCCAGGGCCAGCGTCCTATGGGCGGCCCCCAGGGGAGACCTGCAGGAGCAGTGACCACACAGCGTCCGGCAGGAGCCACCGCCGGTCAGAGGCCCATGGGAAATCCGCAGGGCCGACAGGGCGGCCAGCAGGGAGCCAGATCGGCAAGACCCGCACAGGCGCCTGCCCAGAAAGTACAGCCGAAGAATTTCCTGGCAGATGATGATGAATTTGAAAATGAATTCATGAATTACGAAGACGAATAAGAATGGTAGTTTGAAGACAGGGAATATTCCGCAGGGATACTCCCTGTTTTCATGCAATTTCTAAAAATGTTCTAAATTTTTGTTTCTCCGGTTGACAGTATTCCGTGTCTGATTTATGATTTATACTGCACACCGGGACGAAAAAGCCTCGGGGAAGAGGAGTATTTATGATTATTGAGGTTGATTTTAACAGTGATGAGGCATTATATCTTCAATTATGTAATCAGATTATCATGGGGATAGCTACATCCCGTTTCCAGGAGGGGGATGCGCTTCCAAGTGTGCGGCAGCTGGCGGATTCTATCGGCATCAACATGCATACGGTGAATAAAGCCTATACTGTTCTGAAACAGGAGGGCTATGTAAAGGTTGACCGCAGGCGGGGGGCCGTGATCGCCGTGGATGTGGATCGAATGCAGACTTTACTGGAGCTGAAAAAGGAGCTTCGCGTCATTCTGGCCAAGAGCAGCTGCAAAAATATATCCAAAGAGGAAATTCATGAATTGATTGAAGATATCTACGAGGATTATCAATAAAAGATTGAGAGGGAAAGAAATGCAGTCACAATTTACGGATAAAGCAAAGGAGGCATTAAGCCATGCATCCAGATTTGCCGGCCGTCTGAAACAGGGATATGTGGGAACGGAACATATTCTTGCAGGACTGTTGAAGGAGCCGGAGGGCGTGGCACACAGAGTACTGGCGGATAACGGCGTGGAGCTTTCACAGGTACTGGAGATGATTCAGGAACTGATTGCCTTCGAGAGCGGCGTAGGGCTGAAGGAGAAGGAAGGGTATTCACCCAGGGCGAAAAGGATTCTGGAGGAAGCGCACAGACAGGCGGCCAGATTTGGCCAGAAGGAGACCGGGACAGAGCATATTTTGATGGCTATTATCAGAGAGGGTGAAAATGTAGCCGTACGCCTTCTCAATACCATCGGCGTGAACGTGCAGAAAATCTATGCGGATATTCTTGCCGCCATCGGACAGGACAGCAATCTGTATAAGGAAGATTTGGGCAGGAAGGCTTCCGGCAAGGGCAGACAATCCGCCCTGAGCCAGTACAGCAAGGATCTGACTGCCATGGCCGGCGAGGGGAAGCTGGATCCTGTCATCGGGCGGGAGGAGGAGATCAGCCGCCTGATCCAGATCTTAAGCCGCCGTACCAAGAACAACCCCTGTCTGATCGGGGAACCCGGCGTGGGCAAAACCGCGGTAGTGGAGGGGCTGGCCCAGCGGATTGTGGAGGGAAAGGTTCCCTTTACGGTGAAGGAGAAACGCGTGCTGACCCTGGATCTGTCAGGTATGGTGGCCGGCAGTAAATACCGAGGCGAATTTGAGGAACGGATCAAGAGAGTCATTCGGGAAGTGATCGATGACGGAAATGTAATTCTGTTTCTGGATGAGCTGCATACGCTGATCGGCGCCGGAGGGGCGGAGGGAGCCATAGATGCTTCCAATATCTTAAAGCCTTCCCTGGCCAGAGGGGAATTACAGCTTATCGGCGCCACGACTATCGTGGAGTACCGCAAATATATTGAGCGAGACGCCGCCCTGGAGAGGCGGTTCCA
>OFFY01002900.1_pt1 | contig 11143 bp, 7 predicted proteins | sample 1521481 | NCBI WGS metagenome assembly OFFY01 (sample SAMEA3504117, study PRJEB24116) | mouse gut metagenome | biome: mouse gut; feature: mouse-associated habitat; material: faeces | place: Denmark | collected 2011
AAAAATCGTGGATGCCATTAACAGGGAGGATTTTCCAGATCTTGAAGACTGTCTGCAGGTGCAGTGCGCCAGGGAGATACAGGCAGATTATATCGTTACAAGAAATGTAAACGATTTTGCACATAGTGAAATTGAAGCGGTCACACCAAAGGAATTCATTAAAAAAATGGAGAATATAATGTAATGTTAAGCGGGACCGCTTTTTGATGGGTCAATGAAATCTTTTTCTGGCAGCCCGTTCCTGCCCGGAAAAATCAGGCGCTGGAAACAAATGCGGGTGTACCAGCAGCTGCTTATGTATAAGCGGTAACCTGTCAGAGCCAGTTTATTGGACTTGCCGGGGGCATTCAATGTGTTTTTGCTCAAAAGGATGTGCTGGTGGAGAAATGGGAATGACAGATGCAAGCTGATGATACGCTGGCGGTAACCGGTACAGTTTTCAGATGGCACAAAGATTTAATGAAAGAGGAATAAGGCTGACAGACAGGGTATGCACTAAGTACAGTGGAGCGCATACCCTGTTTTTTATGGAAGGCGGCAGTGCCCAATGGAAAGCAGGACAGATATGGGTATGGATTGCGGTTATTCGTTTTCTTCGATAATTCCATAATTGATAAGGATATTCTGTGGTGCGTTGGGCGGGAGTACCTGCCCCGTCATTACATAACGATAGCGTTTCGCATTGTGGAAAGACTGCACAGGTTCCGGTGCAAAAGCTGTAGTTTCACATCCGGCATATTCAGGCATTTCAGCCAGATCCTCAGTTACATCCCGGATAAGTGCGTCTGTGACACAATAGATATCTGCGCCGTACTCCACGGCTGTCAGTTCATGCTTCATGACATCATTACCCAGTTTCCCAAAGGAGCGGTATAAGGTGTATTTCATTGTATATCCTCCTCGTATAATAAGTTTATAGCCAATCAAAACAGGCTATGGACTTATTCTTTTTTGTGATATAGATGAAGGATAATTCAGAAGGAGAATCTTCCCCACATCCTATCCCATCTATACTGTCAACAGTTACTTTGATAATCCTTTCTTAATGATATAGGTGAAGGCAATCAGGAGGATTCCCCTCCCACCCTTTCATCACCTGTACAACCCAGTTTCATAATTGTTTATCCTGTGGTATGATATCAGGCAGAGTCTGATGTCCGAAGGCACTGCTGTTCCTCCTTTCAGCCGGCTTAGTCCGAGACTGCTCCGAAAGCATTCAGCCTGGCACATACGGCACATTCCGCTGACACAGAATTTTCATCCCCAGCCGTTAGCCCCAGCAAGAAAGGCTGACTGGGTGCATGCTCATTACGCGAGGTTTCGGTCACCGTATGCAGCACAGGATAAACCTTTTGCTTCAGGCTTCACAAATCCCGATCCGAATGGAGGTGATATCATGTTAAAGATCAACTATATGTCCACCTTGTTTGTTGGTATTGATGTAAGCTCAAAGACCAACGCTGTCTATGCCATGGACTTTGAGGAAAACAAATACATCTCATCATCGTTTGGCAATAATCAGCCAGGTGCCGATAAACTTGTGAATATGATTGCGGAATGTATGCAGAAGCATAAAAACCTGGACACGCTTCTTATCGTGCTGGAATCCACCTCTGTATACAGCGTCCATATTTCAAACTTCCTGTCGGCCAGCGAGGTTCTCATGCCCTACAGGCCTTATGTCTTCTGTGTGAACCCAAAGGCCACTTCCAATTACCGAAAGTCCTATATCGGAATGGAAAAGACCGATCCCACAGATGCATATCTCATTGCGGACTTTGGCAGGGTAGGCCGTACGAAAAAACTGGAGCCATGGCGCGGCGGGCAGTTCATAGCCCTCAAACGCCTTACAAGGCACCGCATGCACCTTTCTGAGTGCATCACCAGGGAGAAGACTTATATGGTCTCTAATCTTTATCTGAAGTTCAGTGAGCTTCAGCTCCTTGAAGGTGATGACAGGCCTTTTGGCAGTCTCTATGGCGCCACGTCCTCAGCTGTCCTGACGGAATTTCTGTCACCACAGGAGATCATTGATATGCCGGAAGAGGATCTGCTTGCCTTCCTTGCGGAAAAGAGCAGGAACCGCATTTCTGACATATCCAAAACTTCCGAACTTCTGCGCAAGGCAGCCAGGGATTCCTACCGGTTAGACAAGTGCATGTATGAACCACTGAACATCTCACTGGCAAGCTCGTTTAACTGCATCCATGCCTATCAGAAAGAAATCAGGCTGATCGAGCAGGCGATTGGGAAATGCATCAACGGAATGAACCCTAACGCCCTGACCATCCTCAGGTCCATACCTGGGATCGGCCCGGTATGGGCATCCGGGATTCTGTCAGAAATTGGCGATATAGCAGCATTTCATTCATCCGATGCCCTTGCCAAATATGCCGGGCTTTACTGGCCTAAGGGGGATTCCGGCGATTTCACTTCCGAGGACAACCAAATGTCGAAAGCCGGAAATCCCTATCTTCGCTACTATCTTGGCGAAGCGGCAAACAGCGTCAGGAAGCACATCCCTGAATATGCTGATTTCTATGCCAGAAAATATGCTGAGGTAACCAAACATCAGCACAAAAGAGCACTCGCGCTTACATCTCGTAAATTTGTACGACTCGTTTTTGGATTGCTGGCCAAAAACCAACTGTACACCGGCGAAAAGCTGGACACCGAATATAATATCAAGACGAACTGACATTCGGTTTTGCGTAAAACATACCGAAGGTCTGTTAAAGTTACCCTTTTTTCTGAAAAACATATCAAAATCTTTTTCAAAAAGTTCTTGACATATCACCAGAATGCTCTTAGAACAGCGCGTAGTCTTCGTCAATCTTCTTCACAACCGTATTGACGATCATGATGATCGCGAAGCAGAGTACTGACTGGTAGAACGTAGCCGCCGCTGTCATACCGATATCAGGATTTGTGATCAGGGAACGGAATACATAGGTATCAATAACGTCTGTCGCGTTAAACAGCTGGCCATTGTTGCCGACGATCTGGTAGAACATCTCGAAATCGCCGCGCAGGATTCGTCCCACCTGCAGCAGAACCATCGTCACAAGCGTAGGTCTGATAGAGGGTAAGGTTATGTAACGGATCCGCTGGAAGATCGTAGCGCCGTCGATCTCGGCCGCCTCATTGATCTCTCCGTCTACGCCTGTCACGGCCGCAATATAAATAACGGAATTGTATCCTGTCCATTTCCATGCATTAAACGCACAGATGATAACCGGCCATGCCGTGGGCATCATGTAGAAGTTAACCTTCTCGCCGCCGATGGCATTGATCATGGTATTGATCAGCCCTGTCTCATAGTTGAAGATAGAGAATACGAATACGCCGACTACAACCCACGAAATGAAATACGGCAGAAGAATGACTGTCTGTGTTACTTTCTTAAAATATTTTGCCCGTATTTCCGTGATAAAGATCGCGATCACCACTGCGAGCAGCTGGGAAGTCACCAGATTCAGCAGATTGTAGAGGATCGTATTTCTGGTGATCAGCCAGCCGGTTCCTGAATTGAACAGGTAACCGAAGTTTTGCAGCCCGTTAAAGGGACTGCCGAACACACCCAGATTGTACTGATACTCTTTGAATGCCAGGATCAGGCCGCTCATGGGAAAATACTGCATGACGAGAACCAGAATAAACGCCGGCGCCGCCATGGCAAAAAGTGCTTTGTTCTTCTTAAATTCATATAAGAAGCCTTCTTTTTTCATGGATACCCTCCTTACTGAAATATTAAATTTCATCTGTCCACACAAAATTTGTTCCTTCTCTTTATGTTAAACAAATGCTATAGAAATTATAGGAAATCCTTTGTGCAGTTTGAATATAGTAAAATTACGAAATTAAGGAATATTTTATGTTTTTTTATTTCCTGTTTATTTTTCCCGACAAAATACACAAAAAAAGCAAGCCATTCGGCTTGCTGGTATCCACAGTACCTACATACAGTATTTTTCTGTTATAGTTAACGACATTAGAAATTTCGTTTACTATAGTTTACATAACTTTCTCCTCCGCCTCTTCTATCGTCATCGCCGGAATCAATACAAACGCCGTTGTCCCTTCTCCGAGCACACTCTCATATCTGACGCCGTATTCCTCTCCGAAACATAACTTTATCCTGAAATTGATATTCTTCACCCCGTAACCGCCCTTGATCTGATCAATATTACAGGCGGTGACCTCCTCCATCTGCTGCTGCGTCATGCCGGGGCCGTCGTCCTTCACCATAAAAAGAATGTCATCCCCCTGCCGTGCTACTCTGATCACGATAGAACACTGCCTGATCTCCGTCCTCTCTCCGATCCCGTGCAGAATCGCATTCTCCACGAAAGGCTGCAGAATAATATTCAGACACGCCAGAGAACGCAGTTCTTCCGGAACCTCGACCTTAAGATGAACCGCATCGTCATAGTGGAATTTCTGGATATTGACATATACCTGTACATGCTCCACCTCTTCACCGATGCTGATCAGATCCTTGCCGTGGTTCAGGCTCAGCCGGTAAAAACGGGCCAGATTCCACGCGATCTTCTCGATATCCTCCGCCTCATAGTCCATGGCAATCCAGTTGATCAGATCCAGTGTATTGTACAGAAAATGCGGATTGATCTGTGCCTGCAGAACACGAAGCTCCGCCACCCTCGCATCCTTACCGAGCTGAAAATGCTCCCGCAGCAGCCTGCGTACCTCTCCCACCATAAAGTTGAAATTCCGGTATACCTCTTCCACCTCATCGCCCTGCTGGATCGAAGGCAGCTGTACATTGAGATCACCTTCCTGCAGATGCTGCATTTCCATACTCAGCTTTTTCAACCTGCCCACATAATAGTTGGACAAAAAGTAAGATGCTCCCATGATCATGATCATCATGACCACCACCGCCACCGCAGCGCTCAGCACCAGACCGCGAAACTGCCCGTTATACTCACTTTCAGGGATCAAAGCCACCAGCTGCCAGCCTGTATCTTCTATCGGCTCCCGGTCTGCATAGTAAACCGTCCGTCCCACTCTGACAGATTCCCAGGCCTGTTCCCCTTTCGTGAGCAGAAAGGAAGCCTGCTCCCCTATTCTCTCAAACAGATCCGCATTGGAAGATACCGCACCTTCCCCCTCGGCATTGACCAGATAAACCAGCCCGTTGGACGTTATGTTGGCATTCTCCATCACCTGCACCAGACGTTCCCCGTCGATGCTGATACTGCATACGCCCAACACATTTTCACCGCTGCTGTCCCTGATCTGGTGATACAGCGTCAACATACTGTAAGTATCCATGGAACCGACGTCTTTCCTCTCCTCGCTGTGCGCCAGATAATCTCTGCCCATAGCGAAATATTCCGTCATCCGTTCATAATCATCCCGCATTATCAGCCTGGTATCCGGAAAAATATAGTATTGATTACTCACATATACGATATCCTCAGAGATATACAGACCAAACCGATACAGAGAATTGGAGAATTCCAGTGAAGCGAACGCCTTGTTCAGCGTATAAAATTCCCGGTATTGATCATCCAGATTTCTGGCGCCGTTAAATTCTTTAGCCGAAAGAATATCGTGAATTTCCCCGTTATTCTCTACCATCTGTGCAAGATATTCCATATTGTGAATATAACTGCCCACGAAAGACACCGCCTGGCTGACGGACTGTTCCCGGGAATAGTCCAGCTGATTTTTGTACTTTTCCAGCAGAACAGGATAAAAGACAGCGGCCACTGCCGTCTGTATGATCAGCAAAGGCACCGCGAAATAGATCATCATCCGCTTCTGCATAGACATCCTGTCCAATATCTTTTTCATCGAACCGATAAACTCTCCTTGTATTCCGATGGCGTCATATTCGTCTTCTTCTTGAAAATCTTGGCAAAATAATTAGAATCTTCATAGCCCACCATAGAGGCTATCTGATAGAACTTCAGTTTCGGCTCCTTCATCAGCCGTTTCGCCTTCCTGATCCTCACATCCACCAGATACTGCCCGATCGTCAGACCGGTGCTCTTCTTGAAAAGATTGCTCAGATAAGTCGGCGTAAGATAGACATGATCCGCAAGCTCTTTGATCGACAGGGAAGAATCCCCGTAATTTTCCCAGATATAATCCATGGTCCGCTTGACCACGTAAGTGCTCTTCTGCGCCTCTCCGCCCTCAAAAAGACCGGACAGACGGTTCTGCAGATATGCATTCATCTCCGCAAAGGTCTCCACATGCTCGAAATAATCCGCCTCTGCTCTGCCCGTCTCCTTGCTCATATCGTCAAACCGCAGCGCCAGTTCCGCCTGCTTGATGACCAGATTCAGGGAATAATAGACATGGCGGGCATCCCCGTTCAGATAAACCTGTTTCTGCTCCAGCTCTCTGGCGACCTGATCCAACAGGGCGACGGCCGCCTCTTCCTCTTTCCTGGACACAGCCTCCGCAAAACGGTCAACCACCGTCATATCCAGCGCAAGCCTGTGATCCCCCTGCAGATCTTCCGGAAATGCCACATGATTCCATCCCTGATAAGCCAGCGACTTCTGCACCTGTCTGGCCGCCTGCCAGGAGTCCGTGATCGCCTCGGTCTCATCCACCTGGCTGCCCATGGCCAGAAACCATCTCAATTCTTCCCCGAGGATCTGCTCTACGACCCGTATGTACGCCTTCCTGCCCGCCCCGTCAAGCGGGATGACATCCTCCCCGCCGATCAGAAACGAGAGCGTCGTCGGATCCGAGATCTCTACCAGGATATTCCCTCTTATCTCCCGCAACCATGTGTCAAACCCTTTCACCAGCCGCCCGCGGATATCCGCCAGATCCTCTTTCTGCCCCAGATGCAGGATCCCCACACAGAATACGTTCTTGCCGCTGGTATAGATCGGAAAAGAGGCCGAGTCGATAAAAAGCGTGTGCAGATGCGCCTCCTTATGTTCCCTCGTCTTCTGCGCCCGGCTCACTGCCTCCTGCACCGCCTCCGAAATATCCTTCCTGTTGATCGGCTTCTCCACGTACCGCACCGCATGCAGGTCAATGGCCGCTTTGAGATATTCCTTGTCCGCATAGCCGGTGACGAAGATGATCTCGATCTCCGGAAAAAGCTGCCGCAGCTTCCGGCACAGCACAATGCCGTTCTCTCCGGGCATGGAAATATCGGACACCACGATATCCGGCACATAGCTTTCGCAGATCGCAAGCGCCTCCTGTGTGTTCGCCGCCACCCGCAGCTCATTAATCCCCAGGCTCTCCCATTTGATATGCTTTACCAGCCCGTTACGAATGATCGATTCATCCTCCACAATCATAATCTTCAAACGGTCTTACCCCCCCCCTGAAAAAAATCACCGTTGACCGTTTATTCCTGCAGCCAGGTATAACCCACGATAATTACCGCTGCTTTACACGCAGGATAAATTTTTGACACAATCATTATAGCAAACTATACAAAGCCTGTAAACAAATATAAAAAAGGGCAGGCATAATCTACAATCCTGCCCGTCCTTTTTTGTTGATTTTGAAAAATTTTATCAATGCCCCAGCATTTCTTCAATAAAAATTCCATATCCCCGCGTGGAATCCTGTACCAGTACGTGAGTTACCGCCCCCACCAGCTTACCGTTCTGAATGATCGGACTGCCGCTCATTCCCTGAATGATCCCGCCGGTCAACGTCAGCAGTTTCTCATCTACCACCTTCACTACAATTCCTCTGTTGATATTATCCCGATCCAGATTCACCTCCACGATCTCCACATCGTAGAACTCCGGCTCTCCGGTAACAGAACAAATGATCTGTGCCGGTCCCATTTCAATCTCTTGCTTAAGTGCGATCGGAATCGGTTCAAAGACCGATGCTTCTTCCACCTCTTCATCACATATCCCAAAAATACCTTCCTCTGTGTTTTCTGTGATCTCACCGATCACATTATCACTGTCATATTCGATATAACCTGTCAGCTCACCGGGACTGCCGTTTGATCCTCTGGTGATCCCTACAATCTCCGTCCTGTAGAGCGTTCCTTCCTCCAGATTCATCAGCAGAGAAGTATCCACATCGTTGATGCCATGTCCCAGCGCTCCGAAAGAACTGTCCGCATCCTCGTAAGTCATGGTTCCGATGCCCTGTGCGTTGTCCCTGATCCAGATCCCCATCTTCCACTCCTGATTCTGATTGGCCTCCGGCGTTACCATAATATCCGTCACTTCGCCATTCCGCTTGATCGACAGCACCATACTCTCTCCTTCGGATGCCTCCACCATTCCGATAAAGTGCTTTTTATTTTCGACCATCACATTATTTACCTGCAGAATATAGTCTCCCTTCTGCAGCGCATATTTTGCAGGCGACACTTTCTTTCCCTCACTGTTTTCGAACTCCCCGATTCCGACCACCAGTACTCCACTTGTTTTCACATAAATACCGATAGGGATTCCCGAAGGCGTGAGCAGTTTATCCTGAATCACCTCTACATCCACATTTTTATAAGGGATTACCCCGAAAAGTTTCAGGTCCATCTTATAAGTATCAATGGCATTCGCCTTGACTCTCACTTTATGTGTAAAATCTATCGGAATACTCTCCGTGTCATCGGCTCTATCTCCCGCCGCCTGTTTTGTCCCCTCTCCCTCCGTATGGTCCGGCAGGGAAGCGACCGGCGCCGCATCTTCTTCTTTTACACGATAAATCTTCCCCGATACCGGCACCTTGAAATCAAGTTCCTGTTCCACACCTGCACGGATCTTAATGGTTGACGGAATTTTATCCCAATAAGCCAGATATACCGCTATCGTAAGCGCAATCACTGCGGCAGCAAGTACTATATATAAGAAAGCCCTGTAGATTCTTTCCTGTTGCTTTGTCATATCGATCAATCGGTTCAATTTTCCACATCTCCCATCTTTTTTACGCACTTATACGGCAAACAGCATAATGCATGTACACCCAGCGCTTTTTCTCTTTCCATGGAAAAAGGACATACACCGAGCATGTCCTTTCTAGTATGTGAAAAATTTTCGATTTTAATTTAGTATTGTTTTGTTTTTCTTGCCAATTCTTTCATCTCTCTCGCATTGTTCATAACATTTTCAGTAATACTGGCGCTTCCGAGCATTCTGGCCACCTCTGCAATGCTCTCTTCCTCCTCCAGTTTCCTGATATCCGTAACGGAACGATTCTCTTCCACTTTCTTTTCGATGCAGAAATGCCGGTCCGCCATTGAAGCGATCTGCGGAAGGTGCGTAATGCATATGATCTGATGTCCTCTGCCAAGAATTCCCATTTTCTCCGACACTTTCCATGCCGTCTTACCGCTGATCCCCGTATCGATCTCATCAAAGATAAGGGTCTCAATCGCATCCTTATCCGCAAGCACTGTCTTAAGCGCCAGCATAATACGCGACAATTCACCACCGCTGGCTACCTGCGCCAAATCCCGCAGCTTTTCCCCGGCATTCGTGGAGATCAGAAAAGCTGCTTTGTCAAACCCATTTCCACTGATCAGATCCTGTGAAGACGTAACTTGGATCTCAAAAGCAACTTCCTGGAAATTCAGATCAATAAGCGCGTGTCTCATCTCCTCGGATAATTTATCGGCACAGCGGCGGCGAATATCAGATATCTCCGTACACACCGCAAGTGCTTCTTTCCTGAAAGCCTCTGCGCGTTTGGACAGTTCCAGACGATATGTGTCATAATCTCTGTACTTCTCCAGGATTCTCTCTGCGTTATCACGATATGACAGGATATCCTCTATTGTTTTCCCATATTTTGTTTTTAAATGATTAATCAAATTCAAACGCTTCTCCGTCTGATCAAAAAGTTCGCCGTCAAACTCCAATTCCGCCAGATAATCCGCCATGCCACGGTTACAATCATTCAGCAGGCTGTCTATATCCAGAAGCTGCTGTTCAAATTCTCTGAGTGCATCATCATAGCATGATACCGACTTCATCTCACGGAGCGCCCGCCCCGTATTAGTACCAATGCCGCCCTCCTCATAGCCGCAAAGCGCATGTGCCATGCTGACTGCATCCCGGATCTTCTGTCCATTTACGAGCTTCTGGTAAGTCTGCTCAACCTCCTCATCCTCTCCCGGAACCAACGCCGCCTCTTCAATCTCCTGACACTCAAACTCCGCCAGCGCCACCTCTCTTTTTCTGGTCTCCTCATCCACCTCATTGCCGGACAGTTCCTCCACTGCCTTGCGGTATTGGATATAGATATCTCTCAAAGCTGCTTTGTGCGGCGTCAGCTCCTCCCCGGCATACGCATCCAATATTTCCAGCTGTTTGGCAGATTGCAGCAGCGACTGGTGCTCATGCTGCCCATGAATGTCGATCAGGATCTCCGCCAGCTGCTTCAACTGTCTGGCAGTCACCGTCTCCCCACACACTTTACAGACATTACGGTTTGGCATGATCCTGCGCTGCAAAATAATCTGTTCCTCCTCCACAGGCAAATCCAGTTCCTGTATGGCTCTCAGCTGCTGCGGCTGCTCTACCGTAAAGACCAGCTCCACCAACGCATACTCCGCTCCCGTCCGGATCAGCTCCCTGTCCGCCTTTGCTCCCAGCGCCAGATTAATGGATCCGATGATAATGGACTTGCCGGCTCCCGTTTCCCCGGTAAGGATATTCAGGCCTTCTCCGAAATCTACCTCGACCTCATCGATCAACGCCAGATTTTTCACATGTAAACTTTGTAACATTCTTTCACCTCTTATGTATTCTCTCCGGACATGTCTGCCGCTCAGCGACAGTCATCCCAATACATAATCACCAACGCTTCCCTGTACACTACCCTCACAGCCTGCCGGCCGATCCTGACATACATCACGTCGCTGTATCTTATTGTTCTATCATTCTTCTTAATTTATCCATGACCTGCGCCGCCTCATTTTCACTGCGCATCGCCATCATGATCGTATTGTCTCCTGCGATGCATCCTACGATCTCGTCCAGTTTCAATGCATCTACCGCCGCCGCCACCGCCATTGCCATGCCGGACACCGTCTTCATAATAAGCAGATTCTGCGCCAGATCCATGGACACATACCCTTCCCGCAGCACCCGGATAAATTTGTCACCCAGATGCACTTCTTCCCGCGTAAAAGCAATATACTTCTGTCTGCCGTTACCGCCGGAAATCTTCG
>OFFY01002901.1_pt1 | contig 11141 bp, 9 predicted proteins | sample 1521481 | NCBI WGS metagenome assembly OFFY01 (sample SAMEA3504117, study PRJEB24116) | mouse gut metagenome | biome: mouse gut; feature: mouse-associated habitat; material: faeces | place: Denmark | collected 2011
TTGACGCATCGCCTGCGGATAGCTTCTCCAGCTGCAAGACCCCTGTCGAAACCTTGACTGGCCCTTATAACAATGCTTCTGCAGCACTTCTTTATTTTTCAGTATATCACAGATCCGGCATATTCTCAACCCAGATTCTTGATTTTAAATTCTCTTTCGTGTTCCCTGCGCAGATCTTTCCTGGCGATATCCTGACGCTTATCATAAAGTTTCTTACCTTTGGCAAGCCCGATCTCGATCTTGGCCCTTCCATCCTTAAAGTATACCTGCAAAGGAACGATCGTATACCCCTGCTGTGCTGTTTTACCCGCCAGCTTTCTGATCTCAACCTTATGCAAAAGCAGCTTTCGCACACGCAGCGGATCCTTGTTGAAGATATTACCTTTTTCATAAGGACTGACATTCATGCCGCAGACAAAGGCTTCCCCTTTCTCAATCTGAACGTAAGCCTCCTTGATGCTGCATTTCCCCATCCGCAGCGACTTTACTTCCGTACCGTGCAGTTCCAGCCCTGCCTCGTACTTCTCTTCTATAAAATAATCGTGATACGCTTTCTTATTATTCGCCACCAGTTTCATGGCTTCTCTGGCCATAAGACCACCTTCTTTCTTAATTCTTCCTGTTTGACGGCTCAGTCTGCCGCCTCTTCTTCCGGAATGATGAAATCAACCACGCCTGCCAGCCGGTCCGCCCCCTTCACCTGCACGGTAATCCGCTGCCCCAGCTTATAGGTCTTCCCGGTATCCCGGCCCACCATCTCATAGGTCTCTTCGTTGTAATAGAAAAAATCTCCTGCCAGCGTGGACACATGAACCAGGCCTTCCACCGTGTTGGGCAGCTCTACATAAATGCCCCACTGCGTAATACCGGAGATCACGCCCTCATATCTTTCACCGACATGGTCCTCCATATACTCCGCCTTCTTCATCTTATCTGTCTCCCGCTCGGCCTCCTCGGCACGCCGCTCCGCTTTGGACGAATGCTTCGCCACCTCCGGCAGCCGCTCCGCATAGTGCGCCAGCCGTTCCTCACGCAGTCTTCCCCGCAGCTGATCTTTGATGATGCGGTGGATCTGCAGATCCGGATACCGTCTGATCGGCGAGGTAAAGTGACAGTAATACTGACATGCCAGACCGAAATGTCCGGTGCATTCCACCGTATAGCTGGCCCGCTTCATGCTGCGCAGCGTCAGGCGGCTGATCAGTGTCTCCTCCTCCGTATCCGCGATCTTATCCAAAAGCTTCTGCAGTTCCTTGGGATGGATCTCTTCTCCCGTCAGCTTCACATGATAGCCGAAATTATGAATAAAAGCCGACAGCTTCATGATCTTCTCCGGATCCGGCCTGTCGTGAGTCCTGTAGACAAAGGGCAGCTCCAGCCAGAAGAAATACTGCGCCACCGTCTCATTGGCAATCAGCATAAAATCCTCGATGATCTTCGTCGCCACATTGCGCTCACAGGGCTTAATCTCCACCGGATGTCCTTCTTCATCCAGAAGGATCTTACTCTCTGCAAAATCGAAATCAACGGCCCCCCGTTTGTGGCGTCTGTTTCTGAGAATCGCCGCCAGCTCCTCCATCAACTCAAACATCGGCACAAGAGTCTCATATTTCCTGCGCTCTTCCTCGTCTCTGTCTTCCAGGATCTTCTTCACCGCAGTATAGGTCATCCTTTTGTCTACGCAGATGACCGTCTCCTCGATCCGGTAGTCGGTCACCTCGCCTTTGCCGTTGATGGTCATCAGACAGCTCAGCGCCAGCCGATCCACTCCCTGATTCAGAGAACAGATGCCGTTGGACAGCTTATGCGGCAGCATGGGGATGACCCGGTCCACCAGATACACGCTGGTGCCGCGCTTTAACGCCTCCCAGTCCAGTGCCGAATTCTCCTGCACATAATTGCTCACATCCGCGATATGCACGCCCAGATGATACAGCCCCTTCTCATCCTGATACAGGCTGACCGCATCATCCAGATCTTTAGCGTCCTCACCGTCGATGGTCACCATCTGCAGCGCCGTCAGATCCATGCGCCCTGCCCGGTCCGCCTCCTGTACTGTCTCCGGCACCCGGTCCGCCTGGTGCATGACCTTCTCCCCGAACGCAGTCGGCAGCTCGAATCGGTGTACCACCGACATGATGTCTACGCCGGGATCATTGATATGTCCGAGAATCTCCGCCACTCTGCCTTCCGGCTTATGCTCTTCATCCCCGTAAGAGACCAGCTCCACCACTACCTTATGCCCGGTCACTGCACCCCTGGAACGCTCCTGCGGCACGAAGATATCGGTTCCCAACCTGCTGTTATCCGGTATCACGAAGCCGAAATTCTCACACTGCTCCCAGGTGCCCACCACCTGTTTGAGCCCCCGTTCCAACACCTGAACGACACATGCTTCCTGACGCTTCCCCTGTCTGCCGGGCAGCAGCATGACCTGCACCCTGTCCTGATGAAAAGCGCCGCCCCTTTTGTCCTCCGGAATATAGAGATCGTCTTCCCGGCCTTCCACCTCCACGAAGCCAAACCCTCTGGCAGTGCCGGTATAGATACCCACCAGCCTGTTATCATCCGGCTTTCCGTACCTGCCCTGCGCGGTTACCTGCAGCCTGCCCTCTGCCACAAGGGCCTGTAAGATCCGGCGGAACTCTTCTTTTTCTTCTCTGGGCACCTGCATGAATGCCGCCAGCTCTTTCTCCTTCATCGGCACGTACATATCCTCGGCCACAAGCTCGCAGATCAGCTTCTTCCGCTGACGCTCCTTTTCATTTTGTTCAAAAATCCGATCAAATTCATTAACCATACGATTCACCATATACAAAAAAGCACCCCTTATGCAAGAGTGCTTTCGCATTTAAAACAGGTTCAAATTCAAAACAACTGCCAGTACCATAAAAGCAACCGCAAGTCCGGTCGTGATCTTAACCAGCTTGCCTTCCATGGAACGGCCTTTGTTCTTGCCCCAATATGTCTCAGCGACTCCGCTCACTGCGCCCAGTCCTGCCGACTTGCCTTCCTGCATCAATACCAATATAACAAGTGCAATACAAATAACAATAAAAATAACCATCAACGTAATTCTAAGTGCTCCCATTTCCACACCTCCTAATGTCAAGCAGATTTAATCTTACCACATATATCCTTATTATGCAACCAAAAAATGCTTCTGTTTGCACAACTGCTCTCACAGCTCAAAATCTGCAAAGACATCCTCTTTCGTATGATTCCTGCTGTGGTAGTTCATCAGCCATGCTTTCATCTCCGTATGCCGGTCCCCCATATCTTCCATCATGGCCTGAAAATTATCTTCCCGCACACCGCCAATCTCTGTTAAAAACTGATAATAGCACAGGTCATCTCCGTGCTCCTCCAATATCACAAGCCAGGTTTCCTCCGTCTCCTGCCCTTTGCAATGGGACAGCAGATACTCCCTCAACATGCTTTTTACGGACTGATCCAGCGCGTGATCGTGCATCAGGCGCAGCATCGCCAGCCTGACTTTCTCCCGTCTGCGCTGCTCTATATAATAGTCCAGGTTGTTCTCAAGGCTGCCGTAGTCCTCTTCCCCGCACAGAAGCATCTTCGAGAATCCTTCCGCATCCGGCGTCGCCATCAGCTGCCCCATCCTGGCATCCCATCTGGCAAGCCACTCCGCCGTTCCCGCATTCTCGAAGTCAAAGAGATAGAAGGCATCCAGCCGGCTCATCACCGCCGCCAGCAGATAAGAGATATCCTCCGTCTTCGTGTCCTGTTCGTCCCCGTGCTCGTCGATGATCTGCACCAGCGCCGTACAGTCCTTGAAAATGCCCTGTCCGATCTCCATGCCGTGATATGGCAGCATGATCTTCGCCAGTTTGCTGCAGAAGGCAAATGCCCAGTCCTCGATCTGCACCACAGATTCCGGCAGCGAAACCTGCTTCACCATCTTATTGCTCAGAAAAGCCTTCTTGCCGATGCAGGTGACAGGACAGCCCTCGATCGTGCCGGGAACCGCCACCTCCGTGTCTTTTCCCCGATAGCCGGTGATCCTGATCTCATCCTCATTTCGTTCATACGCCAGAGCGCCGTGCTCTGTCGACAGTTCTCCTCTCTTATCCATGCCCTCCACCAGTCAACTCCGTTCCCTGTGATCCAACCGCTTCCACGCCGCCAGCCTTCTTCCATACGGCCGGTCCTTTTGCATTTCGCCACCTGTTTCCGCCTTCTCCGGACCGGCACCCGGTCTAGAGCAGCAGCACCTCGATCCGCTCCAGGATACTGTCTCCCCGCTCCGTCAGCATCAACTCCTCATTGTGCCGCTGATAGTCCTCGCAGCCGTAGGAAGCGATAAACTTCGCGCAGTCCGGTTGTACCGTACACTCTGTCATCAACAGCAGCATCTCATTCCCGGAGCCGAAAGTATCTTCCACGAAACAAAACAGCTCATGCAGCCGACCGCCGACCCGCGCCGTATCCTGCTTATACGCCGCCACCTGCCCGTCGAAGCCTCCCTTGATCCGCGCAAAAGCATCCTCTGCATTCTCCGCTTCCTCCGTCCGCAGCATCCTCTGCGCCTCTTCCAGAAAGCGTATCAGGGCGCGGTTCTTTTTCTTGTCCCGGCCCGACAACGCCCCTGCCTTTGCAAGCGATTCCATGCTGGTGATCCGGGCATCCGTCTGCATTGCCAGCATATCCTGAAATTCCTCTTTGCTGCAGCCCGCCGCGGCTTTTGCCTTCAAGGCCCTGAGCGGATTCATCAGCTCATGCAGCAGTGCCGACGTCTGCATATTCTCCTTGATATCCTGCTGGATCTTGTCGATCAGCATCCCCATCAGGGACAACCGCTCGTCGAAATCCGCTTTTCTGGCCTTGTCTTTGGCCTGCTCGCTGACACTCCCCGTCAGGATCTCCTCCACCTTATAATCATTTTTGTATTTCTGATACAGATCATAGTAGGCGCCGAACTCCTTCACCACCCTGTCGTTGCGGATATACTGGCCGATCAGCGTTTCCTCCACCGCGATCCCTTCTTCCTCATAGAGTTCCAGCATCTTCGACAGATCCTCCCAGCCTCTGGCGGTGATATAATTCTTACCCTTGACCGTAGTCTCGATCTCATAGAAATCATCTTTTTTCAGATCCAGGAAATTCACGATCGCCGTGTGCAGTCCCCGCTCTCTCGCATACTCCTTCCAGGTGGCAAAGTCGGCCTCCACCTCCAGAATCTTCAGCCGGTCCAGCGTTACCACATCGAACTCCCGCACCGACTTATTGTACTCCGGCGGGTTGCCGGCCGTCACGATGACCCAGCCTTCGGGCACCTGATGTCTGCCGAACACCTTATACTGCAGAAACTGCAGCATGGACGGAGCCAGCGTCTCCGACACACAGTTGATCTCATCCAGAAAAAGGATCCCCTCCCGGATGCCGCTCTCCTCCATCACCTCATAGACCGAGGCGATGATCTCACTCATGGTGTACTCCGACACGTCATAAGTGCTGCCCGCATACTCTTTATGGGTGATAAAAGGAAGCCCCAGCGCCGACTGTCTCGTGTGATGGGTCATGGAATAGGACACCAGAGCGATCCCAAGCTCCTGGGCGATCTGCTCCATGATCGCCGTCTTCCCGATGCCAGGTGCTCCAAGCAGAAAAATCGGCCGCTGCCTGACCACCGGGATCCGGTACTCCCCTTCTTCGTCTTTTTTCAGATACAGCTTTACGGAATCCTTGATATAATTCTTTGCTTCTTTGATCGTCATCTTACTGTCTATGCCTTTCTGATCGCTTCTAATATCTATTATCTATGCTTTTTCCTCTTCCAGCGCTTCCTCATCCAGAACGATCCTGATCGCCCAGGGCGGCACCTTCGGCGCATTTTCGTCCTCGTGAAGAAACACGAAGGCCACATCGTAATCCGGCATCCGCTCCGGGTAGATACCGTAGCCGTCCGTAAAGTAGAGCAGCCCTTTCAGGTTGTCGAATTCCTGCTTCTCCCGCAGCTTCTCCACATAGTCGAATACCGGCCTGAAATCCGTAGACCCGAATCCCGTCAGTTTTCCGTGCGCAAGAAAATCGTCAAAGGCTTCCCGCCCCGTGATCTTCGTATCCTGCCTCACCTCGCTGTCACACTGCAGGATGTGCACATTGATCTTTGTAAAAAAGTTCTCCCCGTTCTGCAGAATATTGTAGGTCTTCTGCAGGAACGCCTGCACGATCTCACCCCGGCAGGAGGCCGAGGTATCAAGCGCGATCACGAAATCCCTGATCTTATTGCTGTCCTTATACTCCAGCGGCTCCACCAGCGGCAGATTACCGTAGGTCTGCAGCCCGTAGGTATAATAGATATAGTCGAATTCATCGTCATTGACCTGCACCGTCTCCCCCATGACCATGAATTTCCTCAGAAAATCGGTATAGTCATAGCGTTCTCTCGTGGCCTCTTTCAGATTCTGCTCAATGCTCTCGGCGTTGTTCCTGTCCCTGCTGAAACTCTTTAGATCCGCCTTGATGCGCTCGCTGATCCTGCGCCACTCCGCCTGGGATAACTCCAGCTCCTCCCGCCTGTCCCAGTAAATATGCTCGTCGTAATGACACAGCCTGTGCCACTCCTGCACCGCCTTTTCCGAAGGCTCCTCGATCCGAAAATGCCGGTACAGTTTCTCGGCCGTCAGTCCCCCGGCCTGCTTTCGCAGAAGCGCCAGCCGGTTCTGCAGAAGATCGTCCGAGGGCAGTTCGGTCAGATGCAGCCCCATATCCACGATCGTATGCTCCACCGCGATATCCGTCGCCAGATCCCAGTAAACCCTGTTCATCTTATCCGTCGTCCTGCCGTGATAAAAGATGCAGTGCAGCAGCGTATGCAGATACAGTCTGGCAGCATAATGGGATGCCGTCTGATACTGCAAAAGCAAATGTGCCGGGTCATAATAAAGCGTACTCCCGTCAAAAAGATGCGCTCCCGTCTGCTCCCTGCACACCGTCTTTAACTTCGATAAGGCCACATCCAGAAACCGCATATTGATCAGGATACCGTCGTGGGCCAGCCGTATCACCTCACCGGCAAGGCTTCGTATTTGAAATTGTCTGTCTTCCTGTCGATTGTCCGGCATTGTGTCTCTCCATCATTGTTTTCATATTTCCTGTTCCTGCGCATGACAGTGCGGTTTTCGGCTTTTATCCCGCTGTATACATTTTTATAAAATAAAGCGCCAGCAGATGCCCCGGGTAGAACAGGTAGAAGAACCACTTGGAGAATGTCCTGCCCCGCTTCGCCCTTTTTCCGTTATAAAGAAACAGCACGACGATCGCCGACACCACCACGCCCGCACCGGACAAGAGGCCGCACGCTATTGCCTCCGGCACCGTGAACGTGTAGAATGGCGCAAACAGATACGTCTGTATCATCATGAAGGCAAAGAAAGCATAGCCCACGATATAGCCACGGATTATCCTGCGCCTCTCCCCTCTGCTGTCGTAAAACATTATGGTAAAAACAGGCGCTATCAGTGCCCAGTCTCCCACCACAGTGGCCAGTGTCAGGCAGATACTCAATGTTGTTCGCAATCCCCATCCCGGCACCTTCTCCCTGACCACCAGGATCAGAAAACAGCACAGAAGCGTATAGAGCATATTTAAATTGCCAAACCGGAAAGCCAGCATATAGGGAATCTGCGAGAGCAGCGCAAAGGCCAGAAGCCGCAGTCCGTAACGCTTCTTAGAACGCGTGTATGCATATCCTTCCACCAAAAAATAACACATGGTCGGCGCCGTAAAATATCCGGCGTACTCAAATACAAATGCCGTCATACTGCCTTCGGCTAAAAACATATGTGATATATGATTGAGCAGCATCGTAAACATCGCGATGTACTTGATGACATCCCTGTTAAGGATCCGTATGCCTGTTTCGGAAGATTCCATTCTGCAGCAACCGCCTTTCTGTAACAACACATCTTCTTCTACTGTGACACCGTCCTGACCGCATTTTCTGTAAAAAAAGCGCTACATTGAGACAGGCGATCGAGCCCGGCGGGCAATCGCCTGTTTATCACATACCGCATAACAATTCAGTCTTCGGCTTCCCTTTTCATGCCAGGAACGGGTTATATTTCTTCTCGTGGCCGATGGTCGTCGCTTCTCCGTGCCCCGGATATACCTTCGTCTCCTCCGGCAGCACAAACAGCTTCTCCTTCACCGAGCGGACAAGGGCGCTCATACTGCCCGTCGCCAGATCCGTCCTGCCAACGGAATCCTGAAACAGCGTATCCCCGGCGATCAGAATCCCTTCTTCCGCAAAATAATAACAGCAGCTTCCCACCGTATGTCCCGGCGTTGCGATCAGCCTGCAGGTCATATCGGCTATGGTGATCTCTTCATTGTCCTGCAGATATCTGTCCGGACTGACCGTATAAGGCCGCCCCACCTGGTCCGACACGTTCGTGACCGCATCCTCACAGAGTACCTTCTCCGCCTCATAGGCATAGAGCGGCGCTCCAGACAGCTCCTTAAGCCTGTTGACTCCCCAGATATGATCAAAGTGTCCGTGGGTGAGCAGGATCCCTTTTACCTGAAATCCCTTCTCTTTCAGCGTCTCGTAAATATAATCTCCCTTATCTGCCGGATCGAAGAAAATCACGTCCTGCGATCCCTCCCGGTAGATAAAATAGCAATTTGTCTGGCAGATGCCCAGCATCAGCCGCCCAATCTTCAACTTCCCCATGCCGCTTCTCCTTATATGATCCTTAATACTCTCTGTGTGCTCCCGAACATGACCTGACAGCTTTCAGGCTACGCATTCCGCATCCGCGGTGCAGCCTCCTGTCGTTATCCTGTCGTTCTCTCGATATCGATCACACTCTCGATAGTCCTGATCTTATCCGTGATGCGCTGCAGCTCTTCCCTGCTGCCGATCTCGAAGCTGACCAGAATGGTAGCCGTTCCCTGCTTGCTCACCCGGGTATTCAGAGCCAGAATATCGATCTCCTTCTCCGTAAGCGCCCGCGAGATATCCGCCAGCAGGCCGTTCCTGTTGTTGGCATAGATACTGATCTCCGCCAGATATTTGCCGCCTGTAGCCTCCTCCTGCTGCCATTCCGCGTCGATCAGCCGGTTGCGGTCGATCTCCGGAAGATTCAGGATATTGATACAGTCCGTCCTGTGGATAGAGATACCCCTGCCTCTCGTCACAAAACCGATGATCTCATCCCCCGGCACCGGACTGCAGCACTTGGAAAAGCGCACCGCCACATCATGGATGCCTCTGACCACAATGCCGCTGCAGCTCTTATTGGTCCGCTCCCTGTTGATCTGGGCATTCTCTTCCACCTCGGCCATGATCTCCGCCTCGGTCATTTCCCGCCGGTGATCCTGGTCGTACAATTCCTGCATACGGTTAAGAATCTGCCCCTCTTTGAGTCCGCCGTGTCCGATCGCTGCCAGCACCGAATCCCAGTCCTGAAAGCCATACCGCTTCATGATCGCTTCATGATATTTGGGAATTAACACTTCCACAGGATTAATGGCCTTCGCCTTACAGTAACTTGCGATCAGCTCTTTGCCTTTTACAATATTGTCTTCTTTTAACTCGTGTTTGAACCACTGGTTGATCTTATTCTTCGCCTGGGTGCTCTTGACCACATTCAGCCAGTCACGGCTCGGCCCCTTGGAATTCTGGGAAGTCATGATCTCCACCCGGTCGCCGTTCTTGATCTCGTAATCAATGGTAACCAGCTTGCCATTGACCCTGGCGCCGATCATGCGGTTGCCCACCGCGCTGTGAATGCTGTAGGCAAAGTCGATGGTCGTAGAACCGGCCGGCAGATTCTTCACATCTCCCGTGGGCGTAAAACAATATACGCTGTCGGAAAAGAGATTTAAGTCGCTTTTCAGCAGATTCAAAAACTCCTTATTGTCCGACATGTCCCGCTGCCACTCCAGGATCTGCCGCAGCCATACCAGCTTCTCTTCCTCCTGTGCTTCCACTTTCTTGCCGTCGGAAGCCTCCTTGTATTTCCAATGAGCGGCGATACCGTACTCTGCCGCCTTATGCATCTCATAGGTTCTGATCTGGATCTCAAAAGGCTGCCCTGTGCTGCCGATCAGCGTCGTGTGCAGCGACTGGTACATATTGGCCTTGGGCATGGATATATAATCCTTGAAACGCCCCGGAATCGGCTTATACATTTCATGAATCACACCCAGCGCCGCATAACAGTCCCGCACCGTATCCACGATGATACGCACCGCGAACAGATCATAGATCTGATCTATGGTCTTATTCTGGTTCTTCATTTTCTTGTAAATGCTGAAAAAGTGTTTGATACGTCCGTCGATCTGTGCCTTGATACCCGCATGTTCTATGTGTACTGTCACTTCGTCTACGATCGTCTGGATATACTGCTCACGGTCGCTCTTGCGGATCGCGATCTTGTCCACCAGATCGTAGTAGGCTTCCGGTTCCAGATATTTTAATGCCAGATCATCCAGCTCCACCTTGATCCTCGAAATGCCCAGACGCTGGGCGATGGGGGAATAGATATCCAATGTCTCTCTGGCGATCTCCTGCTGCTTCTGCGGCCGCATGTGTTGCAGGGTACGCATGTTGTGCAGTCTGTCCGCCAGCTTGATCAGGATGACCCGGATATCTCTGGCCATGGCCAGAAACATCTTGCGCAGGTTCTCCGCCTGCCGCTCCAGCTTCTCCGCATCACGATCCCTGTCGTCACTGTTCTCCCCGTGGAAGTTGATCTTCTCCAGTTTCGTGACCCCATCCACCAGAAGCGCCACATCCGCCCCGAACTGCTCTTTGATCTCTTCGTCCGTCATGATGGTGTCTTCCACCACATCATGCAAAAGCCCCGCTACGATCGTCTCTTTGTCAAGCTCCAGGTCCGCCAGTATGATCGACACATAGAGCGGGTGTATGATATAGGGTTCTCCCGATTTGCGTACCTGCCCCCGGTGCGCGTCGCAAGCCGTCTGATATGCCTTCTCGATCAGCGAGATATCATCGGAAGGGTGATATTTGCGCACACGGTTAATAAGCTCCTCGTACAAAGCCTCGGGAGACTGAAATTCCTCGATCGATTCAATTCTGCCGTCATCAATGATGACTTCTTTCTTTTCTTCTGTCGCCATAGCCTCTCCAGCCATTCTGCCTTATT
>OFFY01002904.1_pt1 | contig 11137 bp, 12 predicted proteins | sample 1521481 | NCBI WGS metagenome assembly OFFY01 (sample SAMEA3504117, study PRJEB24116) | mouse gut metagenome | biome: mouse gut; feature: mouse-associated habitat; material: faeces | place: Denmark | collected 2011
GTTTCCTTTTTGCATTTTGGACAGTAAAGAGGATAATTTTTCAAAATAGTATCTTCTCTTATCCTATCACGAGTTTTACTTCCACAGACAGGGCATAGTAACCAGTTTTCTTGTCTCATACCTAATCTCCAACGGTTGCTTTTCCAGATAGCACCTTGGGACAGATTGTCTCAAGGTGCTATAACTATAATGACTTAATTGACCTTATTGAGTTTATTATCGACAAGCCATTTAATATCATCTTCATATACGGTTTTGTATTTTAATGCAATTTTCATATCGGACGGGTCGGTTCCATTTGTAGTATATGCAAAGGAAATTACATACCGCCATTCTCCCGGATATACAGCTAATTCTGTATCTATATCTACATCATCTTCTATCTCTTTTCCTTCTTTATTCAAAGAATAGGCGACTTTCCCTGTTGGGTCATATATTTCAAAACTTACAAAAGAATCCGGCGTCCAGATACGCCCGGTTCCATCTATAAGATTTTTTAGTGTGATAGAAATATCTATAATATTATCATGGTTCACATAAAATTTGGTTCCTCCCCCTCTTGTTATCGTAGGCATAGTTTGTTCGGAAAAAGAAACACCTGTATTAACTATATATCCGTTTTGAATATCTTCCTTTGTTTGTTCATAAGTTCTGTAATAATCATACATCTGAGTAAACGGCAGAGAATTATCAGTAATTTGTTCATCCTCAATTTCAGTAGAGGGTATTTCCGTATCGGATGTAAACCCCCACACAAAGGGGTCAATCAGTTTTGCGGATACAGACGTTTCGTCTGTTGGTGTTTGGTCTGTGCTTAGCCGCACAAACCAAGTGCCGGGATAAACAATATCTGTCACCATAATCATATCATTTCCATAAAGATACTCTTGGCTTCCAGATATAAACCCGTCTTGATTAAAGGTATATGTTCGTACCACTTCACCAGATGGGTCAATTACTTCAAGCGTTCTATGACTATCTCCATCAGCAACAGCATTTAGCTGCATTTTAACATCGTTTTCTTTGATACTAATAGCAATCTCTTTAGTTGTTGCCTGTTCACCTTGTTGAAAGCTGATAATTTCAGCAGAATTAGTATATAAAGAAACTGTGCCCATCCCGCTGTCATCACGCATTGTCTGATTATGTCCATTGGCCGCATACGCTCCCAAAAAGGTAAATCCACAAACAAGTATAACTGTAAGCAGCAGGGATATAATAATCCCCCATTTAGGTTTTTTCTTAAAATTCATAATTGCATCCAACCTTTCTTTCAATAATTCTTTACTCTCATTCAATGTAAGAGAAACAAGAGAATTTCTGTAACTTCCGCCGAGCCCGAGGGCATTTAGCAAGGTATCTCCATAGGCCCGCCGCCCGTTCATATCAAGCTCTTGTATAACGGCTTCATCGCAAGAGAGTTCACAAACCTTTCCTATTTCCCGGCTCATTAGGTAGACAAACGGATTAAACCAATGTATACAGAGGGTAAACTGTACCAGCCATTTATAAAACATATCCCGGCGCTTAAAATGCACCAATTCATGCAGGATTGTATAGTCAAAATCTGTAGGCGACAAATCGACAGTAGGGAGGATAATATAGGGTCGGAAAAATCCAATCAGAAGTGGAGAAGAAATCAAATTATTTGTGTATAGCTCCACTGTAGTATTTATCTGTTTTCGCTCCACCAGTTTTCCAAATCGCTCCAACAAGTCAATATCCGCTACCTCCACGCAACTGGCTCGAATATATTTTACAAAGTCTTGATAAACCGTAATTTTCCGAATAAACAGGATGAGTGTCATCACCAGCCAGCCAAGCCAGATATTTGTCCATACCATTGTTACCATGTTTCTATTAGGACTATTGACCAATTTCGCCGGCTCCATTTGTTCGCTATGTAAATTGTTTTGTCCATGTATCGTCTCGTCTGCTTGGATAGTATTAGCTATACCGCTTTGTTGCGCGTAAGGAGAAACTATCTCCATCTGTTCCGTTGGCCTGTCAATCCCTTGAAAAAGTCTTGCCATCAAATTTGTTTCCGGCGCAAATGGAAAAAGCAAACGAGCAATCACCACAAGCCAAATATAATACTGCCATCGTTTGCTCAACCGCTCTTTGAATAAGGAACGAGGCAGGAAAAGCAAGAGGATCAAAAGAGTGCCCGAGAGGGAAAGCGACAAAACTACTTTCAGCAGTTCATTCATGTATCACGTTCACCACCCTTCCAATGTTTTCGCAAATCCTCGTAATCATCAGGGGAAAGCAAATCCTTTTGAATAAGCGTAGAGACAAGTCCTTTCGCGTTACCCTCATAAAGTTTATCAATCAGAGTTTTTGTCTGCGTCTCTTGATAATCTGTTTCTAAAACAGTTGCGATATATTGATTGCGAAAACCTGTTTTACTTGTTTTCAAAAAACCTTTATTTGTTAGACGAGAAAGCAAAGTTATAATTGTGTTTTTTGTCCACGGAGTTCCCTTGTCCTCTAATGCCTTGACAATTTCTGCATATAAAGCTGTGCCGCCGTTAGCCCATATGATTTTCATTAGCTCCAATTCATAATCTGATATTTGTTGCATTTTTATCCTCCTCATGTAGATTACATTTTGTACTCCACTAATAGGATAACACTTTGTACTCTAGAAGTCAAGCCTATATTAGTGATGTGAGTGAGGAGCACGCACTCTTCAAAGTATCCGTTTTTAGGGGAGCGCACAAACGGTTATACCGAAAGTCAGATTATCCCGAATACATCAAAGAAAGCCAGTAATAGCGGCATTTCTTAGAGAAATATTCGGGATAACTTTTTAGTCATTTACACGGTCAGCTTTCCTAAATCTCTCGCTTAGGGAGAATAATTCGGGATAATCTTAGGTCCATCATAGACCGTAAAGACGTTTGAGGATTTCCTCATCACTGACGGTATAATTAACAGGCTCCGCTTCAAGGAAAGGATCAGAAGCCATTGCCTCCGTGATTGCTTTCCTTTTCGCTTCTGTATCTGCGTGTGCGTAAATCAGCGTGGTTTCAAGCTGTTTGTGTCCAAGCCATTGCGAGATTAAAGTTAAATCCATGCCGTGTTGGTATAAATGCATGGCCCTCGTATGTCTCCACAAATGGGGGTGGACATTCAGGGGGACATCCGGGCATTTCTCCCTTGCAGATGCGGCGTATTTCTGAATCCGGAGCCTTGCCGTATCATCGCACATGGCGTTACGGATTCCTTTGCGCTCCACATAAAAGAGCCATTCCGATGACATCCATGTTTCGCCCGGATGGAACACCTTCATATAATTCTGCAGATGTTTTACAGTATCTTTCATCAAGGGGACTATCCTGGTTTTCTTCCCTTTCCCATGAAGCGTCACAGTCGGCGTCCTGTCAACTTTAATGTCGCAGATTTTCACATCCAGAACTTCCTGGATACGCGCCCCGGTATCATACAGAAAGATCATCAGGAACTGATCCCGCACTCCGATCTCCGTCCTGGTGTCCGGCTCTGCAAGAAGCGTTTTTACTGCTTCTTCCGACATATAATCCACTTTCGCAAACCGGTCATTTTTTTGGATTCCGATAGCTGCCAGCCCGCTTGCAATGCTGATATATTCCGGGCGGCAGGCTGCGGCATAGGAAATAAATGCCCGGATGGCCGCCAGCCTGTTGTTGCGCGTAGCCGGAGCGGCGTTCTTCTCTGCTGAAAGCCAGTCAAGATACGAGTTCACCATTTCATATGTGACCATCCCGGAGGTGACGGACAGTACAGAGATATTTTTTTGCTCGGCTGTATATTTAAGGAACTGGTTCAGGGTTGTCCTGTAAGCCTTTACGGTATTACTGCTCGCTTTCCGTTGGTTCGGCAGGTAGACCAACAGGAAATCACGCAAAAGTGTGAATAACTGCTCGTCTTTTACTTTTCCCATAGTTCCACCCGTGGAATCAGATGGTTCATGCCTTCCCAGTCAATCCCTGCCGATTTTATCAGATTTTCCGGGAGAAGATGGATGTAATAAGCCGTCGCTTCCAGATCCCTGTGTCCCATGTATGTCTGTAAGTAAGGCAAACGGGAACCGAGGTCTTTCTTTTCGTCAAGCCACCGGTTCAAAACAGCAGTGGCAAATCGGTGCCTGAGATCGTATACTCTTACTGAGGGAAGAAGGTCTTTTGGAACATCCGGTTTCGATAAGGCAAAAAATCTCTTAAACTTTCCCTGCATCCATCCGGCGGAGTAGGGGCCGCCGGATGGCGAGGGGAAGAAAAATTCGCTTTCAGGAAACGCCGCATCACGGACAGCCGCATAGGATTTTGCCAGAAAATTCATTTCATCTGACATGACGATGTTGCGGCTTTTATGCTTCTTCGTTTCAATGATACGCAGCTCCCCGGTATTCAGGTCCACTTCATTTCTCTTAAGGTTCCTGCCCTCATTCGGACGCAGCCCGCAGGTATAAGTCATGCGGAAGTAAGCGCTGAGCAGGAGCGGACGGAATGGCTCTTTGGGATATCTGTATGTATCAATCTCCCGGAAAAGCGCCGCCAGTTCATCGTCCCCAAACAGGTACGGAACAAAAACTGTTCCTCCAGCAGTAAACTTATCCGGCAGGATGAAGGCGTTCTTTCCAACGGATTTCAGATAAGTGCCGAATCCCCTAATGAAAGCGGCCCTGCCATGGATCACGCTTCCGGCTTCTCCCGGCTCAGGTTTCAGCCAGTTCAGGACGATGCCTTCTGTCAGCTCGTCTGCTTTTTCGTATTTCATAGAACAGTACCTGTCAAACTGGCGTGCCCTCCCAAGATAAGTGCTCTCTGAATAGCCGAGCGATACTTTCAGGCTGATCAGGTTGTCCAGGTCGTCTGCAAATATGCTGGTAAATCCCCGGCTCATAGCAGCTCCCTCCTTTCCAACGGGATTCCTCTGAAATCAAGTGCACACTCTTTCAGGTTCCCGGTGTCAAGCGAAAGGTACTGGCGTGAAGATTTCAGGTCGTCATGTCCGAGGATCTGGGCAATCGTTGTGAGGGGCGTGCCTGTAACGAGCAGCTTCTTGGCAAGACGCCTGCGGAGGCCGTGGAATCCTTTCCCGTCAAATGCATGCCTGGCAATACCGGCTTTCTTCTGGTACTGCTGGAACATACTTCCGATGCAGACCGCATTGGCGATGGCTGTTTTGGGAGCCACGGCCCTCAGGAACACTTCCGGGCAGTCAGAAGCAGGGCGTGCATTCAGGATATAATCCTGTAGGGCAGCTCCGGTCTGTTTTACCAGAGGGACATAGACCGTCCTGCCGGTCTTTTTCTGGCACAGCCGGATCTCTCCCTTCCTCCAGTCGATGTCGGACAGTTTCAGACGGATAAGGTCGCAGGCGCGCAGGCCGGTTGTCGCAGCCGTCAGGATGATGGCGCGGTCCCTTTTTCCCATGTCGCTTTCTGTATCGATCACCGCAAGGATGCGGTCCAGCTCTTCATCCGTCACATAGCCCTGTATCGGCATGTCACGGTAGACCTTATAGGAGAACAGGCCGGCACAGTCCGGAGCCGGGACCCCTGTCTCTTTCAGGAAGATATGGAAATATTTAAGATAGAGAAGGATGTTGTGCAGGCTGGATGTCCTGACCTCTGCCGCGGTTTTTAATATAAACTCCCTCACATCATCGACAGAGACATGTTCTAACGATTCATGGCCGAGGGCTTCAAAGTGATGGAGATACCTGCGGACCACCCATACCACATCGTCACGGGTATTGGAACCGTAATTCCTGTAATCCAGGAAACGGTCAATCAGCCGTTCATTTTCCGCCCTGAGCAGATATTTCGATCCATGCTTCGGCATGTTAAGATGGAGCGTCCCTGTCAGTTAAAACCCATTCAGGCGGTTTGCGGCAGAGCGGATATTCCTGTAGTAATAGTCTGAGATTTCATTTCTGGACAGCCGTTCCTTCTGGAACCCTACATATTCACTTGTGATTTCGGGATCGTAGAGAGATGCCCTTTTTGCCGTAGTAGATTGCAAAGGCCCTCAGTCCCGGTTGGATGTTTGTCCATATGCTGGATTCACTGTAGCCGAGCCTCCTGGCTTCCGCAACCATCCGGGCAATCATTTCGTTGATGGTTACTTTCTTTTCATTCATGGCAGATGCCTCCTTTGGTATAGTCAGGGAAATCCCTGCTGACACGATTATCAGCAAATGCCTCTATGGACACCATAAAATTATCCCGAATTTTTCGGCTTTTCATATATGGATTCTATTTGACAGCTTAGACAGACACAAAAAGTTATCCCGAATATTTCTCAAAGAAATGCCGCTGTTGCTGGCTTTCTTTGAGGTATTCGGGATAATCTGACTTTCGGTATAACCGGTAGTTTAGCAGAAACTCTTGATTTGTTCATAATTATAGCGTTGATATTATTCGTTTGACCGTCTATAATAAAGATATGATTTAGGGAGGTCTGTTATGTTTGAATATATGACTGTGCAAGAAGCTGCAAAGGAATGGAGATTATCTGAACGCCGAGTACAGAAACTTTGTGCTGAAAACAGAATTGATGGTGTTGTTCACCTCAGCCGTGTATGGCTTATACCTAAAGGAACTGAAAAACCAATAGATGCACGTCGAAAGAAACGGAGGGATCGCATTGGTACGGATAGCGATATGTGACGACGATAAGGAAGCTGTCAAATATCATGGGGATATTGTGAAAGACTGTCTGCGCTCTTGCGGAATAGGTTATGAGATTGCAACCTATACACAAAGCAGCAATCTTCTTTTTGATATTACAGACGACCATTTTTTCTATGATTTGATTTTGCTTGATATAGAAATGCCCGGAATAACAGGTATGGAATTATCTGAAAAGATCAAACCTCATTTACCAAATGTAAAGATTATTTTTATCACGTCGCATATTGAATATGCGATTGACGCTTTTGAGCTTTCTATTTTCCGTTATGTGCCAAAAAGCGACCTAAGTAATCGTCTGGTGTCCGCTGTGGTAGACGCTGCAAAACTGATTGAATTAGAGGTTGGCAGGGAGTATATCATACAAGCTGCCGGACGCATGGAAAAAATACCGTACAAAGACATTTTCTATATCCAGCGTGACGGTGGAAAAAATTCTATGATATGTTCGCGTTTGGGAATATCGAAAGTTAGAAAAAGTTTGCAGCAGATTTTTGATGAACTGCAAGCACAGGAATTTATTTTCATTGACCGGGGTTATATCGTAAATATCATACAGATTATGAAAATCAGTGACAGCATGGCATATTTCAAAAATGGTGAAACGCTTCCGATCAGCCGTTCCCATTTGCAGGAAGTAAAAAAACAGATAAACAGGTTTTGGGGGGCGCATATATGATGACTTGGTATCAGATACTTTCATTCTTTTTTACAAATGGATTGCGGATATTTTTGGGGCTGTATCTTGTTATAACATTGCAGCAATTAGCTGGAAACAGAAAAAAAGCAAGCGTCATTTCTGTATGTGCAGCAGCCTTTATTACCGTGCTGTCCTGTTTCCCCATTCAACAATTTTATCTGACAGGTATAGAAATAATTTTTGTAATACTGATTGCATATTATCTATACGCGGCACAGCCCAGGGTGAGCCTGTTTCTCATTTTCTTTTATGAAATAGCGGTTGCTTTGTGGGAATTTATTCTATCGGCTGGGCTGGGGGTTATCTTTCAATCAGACCGTTTTCTTGATATGCGGTCAAATGGATATATAGCGGCAGTTTGGATTGTCCGGCTTTTTATGCTAGGAATTGCCTTTCTTACTGTGAAATCGCATAAAAGAAATGAAAATCTATCACCACGGGTAATAGCCGGAGTTGCAATAGCCGGTTTGCTGGGAGCCGTTCTTTTATCCGGGCAGAATACCATACCCATAAGTGACGATAGGCTGACAACTTGGATTATCTTCTCAATGCTAATTCTTGTAGCAATCTTATTTTTCAACCTTAACCGCCAATATGAAATGGAAAAAAAGATCATGCTGCTTGAAAAAGAAAAAAATGCGTTATTGGAGCATGACTATCAGACCCTTAAAAATGTTTATGCTGCTAATGCAAAATTGTTCCATGACTTCCAAAATCATATTGATGTAGTGTATCACTATCTGTTAAAGAATCATACAACGGAAGCCGCCCATTACATTGAAAATCTGCGTTCTCCAATACGGGAAATTACACAGACAGCATGGGTGGGCGACGAAGCCGTAGACTATCTAATCAACAGCAAGATTGCCCTTGCTGCTTCCCAAAATATACAGGTAGGTACAAACATTGAATTTCCACGCCGCACCAATATACAAAGTGTTGACTTAGTTGCGATTTTAGGTAATCTTTTGGATAATGCCCTTGAAGCGATAGAAAATGAGGAAGATAGATTTCGGTTTGTCAATTTAACAATCCGCCGCATAAATGATATGCTGGTTATCAAGGTGGAAAACGGGTGCAGTGCTGCACCTACCGAAATGAACGGAAGTTTGCAGACTTCCAAAGCAGATAAAACTTTGCATGGCTGGGGACTTCAAAGCGTCCGTGCCGCTGCTGAACGCTATGACGGGATTATCGAAACAGAATACAGCGATCAGATATTCTGCGCTGTTGTCACATTATCTTTTGAAGCAGTAAAGGCATAATCAATCTATCGGGAAAGCAGAGCGTCCATGCTGGCGGTCTGTTTTTTCATGGACAAAAACCTACCGATTATGGACAAAGCGGAAGAAATGTCGCTTTTGCAGTATGCTATGACTGTAACAGAAACTTACACACAAAACGAAATGGAGGTTATCTTATGCGTCATTTTTATTTTCGATTGATTTTGGGTATTGTCTGGCTGGCTGTTGCGGTTGTTAGTGCCGTGAAAGCAAATATTTCATTTGCCCCTCTGTATGCCTCGCTGGGTATCGTATTTCTATGGTCTGCTTATTCAATTTGGAAAAAGGAAAAGGACAAAATGATCTCTCGGAATTCTGATTGATCCTGCCAGCGAAACTCTGGCATTGGACTTTGACAAGTGGATATTATTCAAAATTGAAAAAATGGGTACAGAAAATAGACATAGTACTGTTGCTATGCCGGAAAATAAGGTATACTATTTATAGGATTATGCTGCATTACAAATCAACTTTCTCAGGGTGGATTCGAATGGCATATCCCATGCATCCAGATGTTGTAGCATCAGGATGTGATAGAGGCGGCAGTACCACATCTTAGTTGAACGGTGCCTGCCGTCTTCTAATTTAAAGTCTATTTTCTCACGCTTATTCGAGCGTTCAGCAGAAGTTCTTGCGTTATACTCTTTTTTCCATAGCGCACTGTCACGTGGCGGGATGTTTATTAGACGTGGATTATCTTTCATTGCAAGATGTACGGTTCGTCCGTATTTCGAATCAGAGCATGGGGTTTTACAGGAGCAACCGTATTTCCTGCTGGCAAGGGGACATCTGAATTTCACCCTTGCTTTTGAAATCTCAGTGCCATCATGATTCATTTTCAGCCCGGCTTTACAGATTGGAATGCCATCTTTGCCGATGGTGAAATCATCTTTGTATTTTTCTTTGATTCCACGCTTCTCGTTTAAGTCAATGAATGGAGTAATGCCTTTCCGCCTGCAATACAGGTAATAAGGCATTGCATCATGGGCTGAATCAAGCAGAAGTTTTTCTACATGAAAATCCGGAAGAAAGCTTTTCATCCGGAAAAATGCATGAAGGAATCCATGGGAATCATGCATGGATGCGGGATGCAGCAGGGGAAAAACCGGAAGATCACTATCTGAATCAGAAGCAACTAACATGTAAAGATCATATCCGTGGTAGAAGCAGCTGCGGGAAGAATCCCATCCGACATCACAGTCAGGCTGAGAGAAATAACGTTTACAATCACAGTCATGGATACCTTTTGAAGCACAGTCACAGACACGGTGTTTACGTTCTCTAGCAGAGGTTACAACGGGGGTGCCATCTCCGGCGATAGAAAGATGTGTATTGTTAATAACCCCCTTGTCAAGAGACTTGCGAAGGAATTCTTTTGTGTAGAGGTCAAAAAGAGAGCCGTAAGGCTGTTCGTCAATAGAAAAGGATTGGTTTTCAAGTGTTTCCAGCAACTGTTCAACAGTGGTTTTATCAACAGGCTGTGCCTTATATCCTTTTTTGTCAGGTTTTTTGACAGGAACCTTTAACTTGTGAAGGTGAGGGGACAGGTTTTTATCTTCTGAATCCCAGAGTTTAGAAAAGAAGTCGTAAAAAGTGCCAACACCGGGAGTATCATCTGTTTTAAAACCGCTAAGAAAGGCATACAGAGGATTTATTTTAAGCTGGGCAGCCCATTCGGTTATAGATGTGACCTTAAAATCAATGGACAGCAGATAGGAACGCTGCATGCAGGAAGGAGTTCTTGGTGCAGGACCATACTTGGAATATTTGCTTCGCATCATTTCGTCAGTGTAGGAAAGATCAAGATTCCAAAAACGATCAATAATGTCCCATGTGTCATGGGAAATGGAATCAGGATTCGGATAATATTTACGAAGATTTTCAACAACAAAGTTTTGGTAGTCGGCATGACTGCCACAGTTTACAGGTAACATAAAATCGCCTCCATATCGAAAAAAGATTGTCGCCGCAAACGGACGATACTTGTTAATTAACAGGCGCGAAGCGCCGCATTTTTCGATATATTTGTCAAGTGCTTTTGGCAAAAAAAGTGGGGGATTTTAATAAAAAAGGCATCTGAAAGCCTTGTGTTTATTGGCTTAAAGATTCCGAGAGATTATCAAAGACAAACGGGGGTAACATAATGAACAACGGGAAAATGCTTGTCCTTAATGATTTGAATGTGTGGTATACGCCGGGAAAACCTGTTCTTGAAAAATTATCTATGGAGCTGGGAACGAATGAAGTGATAGGACTGATTGGATTGAACGGAGCGGGCAAGACCACTTTTATCAAAACGCTTTCCGGACTGCTTAACACTTTTCATGTGAAAGCTGCTTGGTGGCAGGGAAAACCGCTTCTATTCCGTGACCGGGAATTTAAGGAAGAACGGTATGTTGTTTTTGCCGAAGATCATTCATTTCAGTTTTTTACGTTCCGCGAGTATGCTTCCTATGTGGCAGCGTCTTACGGCAG
>OFFY01002908.1_pt1 | contig 11129 bp, 5 predicted proteins | sample 1521481 | NCBI WGS metagenome assembly OFFY01 (sample SAMEA3504117, study PRJEB24116) | mouse gut metagenome | biome: mouse gut; feature: mouse-associated habitat; material: faeces | place: Denmark | collected 2011
AGCTGGATTTTGTCAGCCATTCCACCTTGCCCTTGCCATCTACATAGACCGCATACAGATTACCGGCCTGTTTTTCATTTCTGCACCTTTATCTCGTCTTTTTGCTGATGCGGATCCATTTTCCATACACTCTTTTTGTCTTTTTGTTTTTATCCAGATAAGTTTTATAAGCCCTGATGCGGATGTAATACTTCTTTTTTGTTTTTAAGCCTTTCTTCGTATATGTCTTATTTGATTTGGAAACAGAAATTGTTTTTGCACCTTTAAAACCTTTTTTTGTACTGATCTGGATCTGGAAGCCTGCCGCACCTGGAACTTTTTTCCATGAAAAAACCAGTTTCTTCTTTCCTGGTTTTGCCCGAAAGGATCTGACTTCCGGTACAGATGGTTTTTTCACCTTTTCAAACATCGCTTTGACAGTCACATTTGCGGCGGGCATGGTAAAGCTGTTATTACTGATTGTCACGCCGCCGGAAATGACTTGCCATTCCTTGAAGTGATAGCCGCCGTCCGGTGTGGCGTTCAGGGTGATTTTTGTTCCTTTCTCCGCTGATGTCGGAGAAGCGGAAGCTGTGCCACCTTTACCGGCCTGCACTGTTACGGTGTATTTAGCAGGCGGCAAGGGTTTACTGGTAATTGTCAGGGTTCCGTTCTCATAGACGATTCTGTCTTTGTAATTACCGCCCTCCGGGACTTCCGCTCCGCTGGCCGTGACCGTCACAGAGCCGGTTTTGGAGGTATCCGGGGCTTCGGCATAGGCTACGGTTGGCGGGGTTTTCAGGTTTTCACCTTGAACAAGGCCCGTGATGTTACAGTCTGCCGCAGAGAATACGGGGGCAGTTTCCCCCACATAAATCGTTTTGCTTGGGGCGGTAACTCTGATTTCCGCCTGTTCAATCACAACGGGAATCGTTGTGCTGCCAATGTATTTGCCGCCGCCCACAGCGACCACAAGCGAGTAGTCCCCTGCGTTGACGGGGGCTGTGACGCTGCTCCATGTGTAGGAAACCAGCGCGTCGGTGACAACTGTGCCGTCCAGCTTTTTGACAACCGGGGTGCCGGTATAGTTGAACGGCTGGCCGTTATACACCCGCCCGGTCACGCTGATACCGCTGATCTCTACGGGGATTTTGTCGGTGACGGTCACGGTGGCTGTCTTGGTGGCAGCGGTGTATTTGCCGTTTACAGCGTCGGTGCTGGCGGTGACGGTGATAACCGTGTCCTTTTTTGTCCCCGCCGGGATGGAGAATTTGCCGTTTGTAATCGTCTGCGGGGTTCCGCTCCCGATCTGATAGGTCAGCGTGATATTCTCAGGGATGCCCTCCTTAAAGGTCGCGTCGTGAGGGTTCTCCACCGTACAGGTCACAATGACATCTTCCCCCGCAACCTGATAGGCGGGAACGGTCAGGGTGATCTTCGGCGCGGTGGGGTTCACGGTGACGCTGGTATCAACATTCGCCGGGGTATTGTAATTTGCGATGTCGCTGGGGGCAAAGGCCACAGGGAAAGTCCCGGTTGCAGTAGGCCGCGTGTCTCCGTTGGCCCAGCTCCAGGTTCCGGCAGTGGCGGCATTCCCGTGGGGATTCTTCGCCTCGCCGCCCGTCAGGGCGCTGTCGAACAGCTTCTGTCCGTACTCAATGGCTGATGCCGCAGGCGCGGTCAGGGAGGGCGTGGCCTTGGCAACGATCACGGACACATTCACTGTCGCAGTGTCATAGTTCGCATCATCCGGGGTGAAGGTCACGGAGTATTCCGCCGTCCCGGCGTTGGGCTTGGTGTCAGGAGCTGTCCAGGTAAAACGCCCCTCAGTATTGCCCGTGCCGCCCGTCAGCTTGCTGTCGCTCAACGCCTGCCCGTAGGTAATTCCGGAGGCGGCGGGGGCATGGGTGATTGTGCTGCTGACCCTGGTAATGGTTCCAGTGGCGTTCACTGTGCCGTTGGAGAGCTGATAATTTTTTACTGTGGCACTCTCTTTGAGGGCCACAGTGACGGTGACGGACTTGTTCTCTCCAGCATCCGCGCTCCCAAATGTGCCGGTGGCGGTGTAGTCCGTACCGAGGGCCAGCGTTTCGCCGTTCACCAGCCCGGTAAAGGTCACGGTCTCCACGGTAGCCGAGTCGGTTTTATCGTAGGTCTTGGGGGTAATGTCCGCACCGGTGGCGGTCAGGGTGGCCTTGCTGATGGTTACATTCAGTGTGGCTGATGCCGCCTCCATGCTGTCGGTTTCCTTAATGCTGGCGGTGAGGGTGTAGGTTCCTGCGTCTTTCGGTGTGGCGCTCCATGTAAAGGTCACATCATCATAAGACGCGCCGGTGATGGTCAACTGCTCCGCCGTGGGCTTGGCAACCGTCTGACCGTCATAGACCTTGCTGGGGTTATAGCCGCTGACAAAGGCGATTGTGGGCTTGGACTTTTGAATGGTCAGAGTTCCCGTCTGATAGTTGATCTTGTAATTATCAGTCACATTCTTGCCGCTGGCATTTTGGATTTGAGCGCCGGAGGGCGTGATGTCCGTGCCAGAGGCGGCGAGGGTGACGCTTTGCAGCGTATCGCCAGTGCAAAGGGTGGTATGCGTTACCTGATCTGTCCCCTGGGTGATGCTCTCGTTGTAAGTAATGGTCTGGTCCTTGGCCGTGATGGTCAGCGCAGCCTTTCCGATAGAGAAGATCTTTTTCACTTCCCCGGTAAAATTGTCGCTGGAAATAGTCACAGTAGCTGTTCCGGCGTTGATGTTGTCGGCGTAGATCACCGTATAATTCCCTGCCGCCAGTGTTTGCCCGTCCACGGTGACAGTGATGCCGGGTTCCTGGGCTGTGCCGGTGTAAGTCAAATCCTCCGCGCCGTTCAGCGTAACCGCCAGCTTCGCCCCGCAGGAGCAGGCTCCGTTGGTGAACGTACAATTCTCGCTATCCTTTTCGTGGCCGCAGAAGGTGCAGACCTGACTGTGAGCGGTGGTTCCTTCTTCGTGGGCATATTTATAGGAGTGTTCGCACTCCCGCACCGTGAAGGGACCGCCTTTCAGCAGCCGCACGGCCAAATCGCTGTCGCTGAGCCTGTTTCCATCCGGGCCGTAGACAAAGTAGCCCTCCGCAATCATCGTGTTCACATACACGCTGGCATTGGCACTGGAATATCCCCGAAAAACTGTGTCGCCAGAATTTGTATTGGAAAATGTGCCGCCGCTGATTTCTATTTGGGAGGTTGCCCAGGTTAATTCTACTGCGGCCCGCTCACCGCTGAAACTGCCGCCATTGATATAGATCTGCGATCCAGTTCCAGTTACAGATACGCTTGTCAAGGAGGCTGTGACTGTGCCGCCGTTAATCTGAGCTGTGCCGCTATCATATACGGCTATTCCGTTTTCTCCGTCAGCTTGAACCGTACCGCTGTTCAGCGTAAACGCGCCTCCAGCGACCGAAATTCCCCGGTCGCTGCTTGTAAGGACCACGCCATCCGCCATCTCCAGAATGATATTCTTGCCAGTCCTTACTTCTAAGTTTTTGGAAATGTTCGCGCTGAGCATCAGCCGGACCGTGGCGGGTTTATCCGCGCTGGAGTTGGTGGCAGCGTAAGCCCACGCATCGGTCAGCTCTGTAAACGCCTTGTCCTCCGCGCCCTCAATACTGACAATGGCGACCTCTCCCGCCGAAAAGCCGCAGACCGTACAACGCTGATTCTCATCCCAGGTGTGCGCTTCGCTCTGCTTATACCGGCAGACGGAGCAGGTGTGGCTGTGGTTCTCCGCCCCATCAGCCTTCCAAGCGCCGTAAGTGTGCGCCGTCCGGTCCATTTCCCATTTGCAAAGCCAGCAGAGATGGTAGTGTCCATTATCGTCTTGACGCCAGGATGACTCCGGGGAGTGCGTACCGACTTCTTTATGACCGCAGGCCGTACAGCTGTGGATATGACTGTTTGTGTCCCCCGGCTGGTAAGGACCGTAGGTATGGCTCTCGCTTTTCGCATAGCCGCAGTTGTCCCGGCAGCTCTTCGTATGGACATCCCCGGCGTCCACCCATTCGCTCCCGTATCTGTGAAGAACGCGCATAGCCTTTTCGCCGCAGATCGAACAGTTGATGTAATGATCGTCTTCGTCACACTGCTGATACCCCGATATTTTGTGATTGCCCATTGTCGTGGCTCCGCAGTCCGGGCATTGGCCTGTGTGGATATTGGCCATAGGCGTCCACTTCCAGTTGTGGGGCGCGGTCTCCGCTTTGCCGCAGTCCGTACAGGTTTTGGTGTGGGTATCGTTGTTGTGCGTCCATTTGAAGCTGTGCGCCTTCGTCTCTGTCTGGCCGCAGACCTCGCAGGTCCCGGTGTGCGTCTCATCGCCATTGTCCTGCCAGTGGAAGCTGTGCGCACCGCGTTCCTCCGCGCCGCAGACTGTGCAGGAACGGACGTGGCTGCCGTTTTCGTCGCTCCAATCGCCGTAGGTATGGGCCACGGGTTCCTGTACCCAACCGCACTCGCAGGAAAACTGATGCTTCCCGTTCCCCAGGTCCTTGAACTCCGTAAAGCTGTGGGGCGCTGCAGAAGAACGCTGCTTATTACAGCCCCGGCAGATACTCTGGTGTTCCGTATCGTTCTGTTCCCATCTTGCGGAGGAATGATCGCACACGCCAATCGTGACTGAATCAGTCAGAGTGGATGTTTCCGGGTAATCAATCAGACTGCCGCTTTCGTTGTAATAAGCGCAGCCCGCTCCCAGAAGTGACGAGACGTTGATTCGATTATATGAGGGGTCCAAAACTTTAATAGCATATTCTCCGCCGGAGATGTTACCACCGCTGAGAGCGACACTGCTTAGACCGGACTCACCCATACACCATACCCCTACGCCGTACTCAGAGCCATACACCGTACCGCCGGTCATCGTCAGTTTGGAGTTGCCATACACATAAATGCCATTTCCAGCAGATGCGGAAACATTCCCTCCGCTGATGTTGGCAGAGACTCCGTTGGTTATACCGATGCCCTCCGCGCTCCCGTTAACCGTTCCTCCAGTAACCGTCAAGGAGCCGCCATCCACTTTAATACCAGCTCGACCTATTACCGCTCCGCCGCTGATGACGGCGGTCGTACCAGGCCTTACATGCAAGGTGCATGTTCCGGCATCTGAAGACGTATTTGTAATTGTGCCGTCTGTCAGGGTAAATTTACCTTTTACCCCAATAGTGGTTAAGCCAGAGGCTGTCCCCGCATTTGAGGTTATGGTATAACTGCCGCCCCGCAGCTCAATATCGCTGCCAGCGTTTACCGTAAGGGCATTGTACCCCATGGCGCTATATACATCCACATCTTTATGCAGGGTGAGGACGGCCTGCCCGCCGCTGTTGGCTGCGTCCCAGGCTTCCTTGAAGGTTGCGTAGGTTGTCGTTACTCCGTTGATCTCCACCGTGGCCGCGCCATCCGCCGCCAGCATGGGTGCGTTGGCCCCATCCAGTACCCCTTGCAGCGCGTAGCAGCGGGAAAGGTCGATCTGCTCCTGTTCGTCCTCTGTCAGCACTGAAAACAAAGCGAGGATTTCGTCAAGCTGCGCCCGCACCTCGTCCGCATTATCCTCCGTCACTTTATCCGGCAGGGCGGCGATCAGGTCCTCAATGGGGCAGATACGGCACTCATACCCGCAGGGCTGGCCGGGGTCGGCCTGGGCATAGCCGCACTCGCTGTCATGAGTGTGCTGGCAGTCCAGCAGGTTTTCCGTATCCGCGCCGATCTCGTAATCATCGCCGCTTTCCGTATCAGGGAGTACCTCCAGGGCGTAGCACTCCGCTGTATGCTCATGGCCGCAGGGCTGACCCTCGGCGGGGGCGGTGTAGCCGCAGTCCTCCGTATGCTCCCGGTGATGGGGACAGAGCGCGGGGTCCGCCTCCGCCGCCAGCGCCCATGTGGGGCAAAGGCTCAGGCACAGGGCCAGAGCGGTGATGATGCTTAATATTCTGCGTTTCATAGAACATCCTCCTTTTCCTTATAAATGCGTCTCACCGTGAGACGCATTTCACGGTCTATAAACGTCCCAAACTTCGCGCCGCAATGACGCCCGCACTCCCGCGTTTCGTGGGGGCTGTTCCCCTCGCGGCAGAGGAAATTCATTCCCCCCATGGGGGGAATGAGAAAGGGGCGCGCCCCTTTCTTAATCCATTTTCGTCGCAATTTTCTATTTCACAACATACACAAAACTTTCTAAAAAAACAAGGCCGCCCGACCAAAATGCAGGATTCGCTACCAATTAACATCCCCCGCCCCTTGACAGCGGCAATTTTCCCGGTTACGCTAAGTACAACCAGTATTGAGGAGGGCGGAATATGCGGATTGGAAAACGGTGGGCCAGTTGTCTGGCGATGGGCCTGTTCCTGCTGTGCGCGGCGGGGCTTGTGTGGCTGCTGGCGGCGGAGACGGTTCCCAATCAACAACCTGTGCGCCTGACGCCGGAGGCCGTGAGCGGTGCGCCGGAGCTGGACGGGCTGTACCTTTACGCGGGGCCGCTGGAGCTGGAATATACTCTCCCGGCACAGGCGGGAAAACTGCGCCCGATTTTGGAGATTCGGCAACTGTTTGCGGCGGCGGAGCTGCGGTTGGATGGCGCTCCCTTTCAACAGCTCCCGGCGGGCCTGGGCAACCTGTATGTGACTCTGCCTGGGGAATGGGCTGGTAAAACCCTCACCCTCATTATGGAAAAGGGGGAGGAGGACCCGGAGCCGTCCCTGTATCTCATGGACAGCGTTCTGCTCAACGAACAGGCCCGCGCGGATACCAGCCTCCGCGCCTTTCCCGCCGCCGCGTTCGGGGTGGTCTTTCTGCTGACGCTGGGCCTGTTCCTGTATGGCTGGCTGGAGGGGACCCGGCCCTGGCCCGTCCTGCTGCTCTGCGCCGCTGCCCTGGGCCAGACGGCGTACTTCTACCTGCAAAACTTCTCCCTGTTTAGCCTGCCGCCCGCGCTCTACGGGCTGGTGCTGTACCAGTCCCGTGCGCTCCTGTTCACCGCGCCAGCTTTGTATTTGATGCTGGGTATGAAAAAACGGCAAAAAGCCTTTGCGCCTTTCGCCGTCCTGCCCGCGCTGGTCTATTGGGTTGTGGCGGGATTTCAGACGGTGATCCCGCTCTTTTCCAATTTTGCCGTCCACGCCGGGATCGTGTTCTGTTTTACCATCGCCGCTCTGCTGGTCTGCGCCGCGCTGGAGTACCGGGACGGCAATCCGGTGTTCCGTCGTTTCCTGCCCTGGCTGGGAGGGGGCGTTGTGGCCATCGTACTGCTGAGTATGCTCCCGGAGGGGCGGACGGGTCCCCATGCGTCCATCCTGTGGGCGTTCCTGGATGACCCAATTCTCTGGATTGACACAGAGCTGTTTTACTGGAACAGCCTGTTGCTGGCCCTGTGTTTTCTGGAGAGCGCGGCGGCCTACATCCGGCGCAGGAGCGAACGGGAAACGGAATTGCAGGTGTTGTCCGCCCGTGAAAGCCTGACGCGGGAGCAGCTTGCCACCGTGCTGGAGAGCGCCGCCGCCCTGGGGGAGCTGCGCCATGAGGTGAAAAATCATTATTTGGTCCTGCAAAACCTGTCCCGCACGGGAGAGACGGAGCGGCTGGACGCCTATCTGAGCGAGTTGGTTTCCGATGTGTCCTCTATCCCCGCTCTGACTTACGCGCCCCATCCGGCGATCAATGCGGTGTTGACGGTCATGCTGGCGCGGGCACAGAAACAGGGCGTCGAGGTGGAGCGCCGGATCGACGTGCCGGAAACTCTGCCGTTCCCGGACACAGAGCTTTGTATGGTGCTGATGAATTTACTGCAAAACGCGCTGGAGGCTAACGCCCTGGCCCCGGATGGAGCGCGGAAATGGCTGCGGGTCGATCTCCATATTCGGGGCGTCCATTTGTATATCGGGGTGGAAAATTCCCGCTTTGCTCCGGTGGACTATGACGCGGAACGTGACCTGTGCCGCACAACGAAAGAGGACAAATCCGCCCACGGCTACGGCCTAAAGGCAGTTCAGGCCGTGGCGCGGAAGTATCAAAGCGAGCTGCTGCTGAAATTCCCGGACAATGCCTTTTCCGTTGCTACCGCCCTGCAAATGCCAGATTAAAAAGCCGCCCTTTCTGTGACGATCCACAGAGAGGGCGGTTTCTATTGGATAAAAGCGACGAATTGTTTGGTAGCCTCCTGCTGATAGGCGCGGCTGATTGGAAGTTCTGTCCCGGTATCCAGAAGCAATCCCCGTGCGGTTCGCTTATGGACGTGTTTCAAATTGACAACAAAACTGTTGTGGCAGCGGCAGAACGTGTCCCCCCGCAGGCGGGAGAGCAAATCCCGAAAACTCAGATTGACGGCTATGACTTCTTCCGGCAGATACACGGCGGCTTTGTGGTTGACCGCCTCCGCATAGAGAATATCCTGGACCATTACCTTGCGTAAGCCGCCGTTGACGGGCAGTGTGATCTGCTCCGGGCGGTAGTTTTTTCGCAGATCCCAGTCGATGACCTTTGCCAGCTTTTTCTCGTCCACCGGCTTCAAAAAATATCCCAGCGTATAGGTAGAAAAGGCGTCCTCCATATATTCCGTATAGGCGGTGATGTAGATGACGGAACAGCCAATATCGGATTCCCGCAGATAGCTGGCCAGCTCCACGCCGTTTTCCTGCGCCAGCCTAATATCCAACAAAAGCAGATGAAAAGACGTAGGCTGGTTCCGCAGAGCGGTCAGCAGCGGCCCCGCTGTGGAAAAGCTGGAAACGGTAAAGTCAATATCCCGCCGGAAATGGCGGGCCTCCAGAATACGGCAAATCATTGTCTCGTTTTCCTGTGCCATCAGCGGTTCATCCTCGCATATCGCGATACGGTACATGGGCAGTCACCTCCCTGCGGAATTGTTTGTATCATTATAGCAGTTTTCGGTATTGCAGTCAAAGGGCATCGCCGCCTATTATCCGAGGGATTGGAAATGCGTTTCACGGTGAGACGCATTTTTTAATGGAGTAAAGGCCGTCTCTCCAAGCAATATTGATAATTTCGACTCCATGCCGCTTTGCATAATTGACGGTATATGCCGTCCCTCCGCTTTCCTTTGTCAGATAGCAGACGCATACCCCGCTGTGATCTACCAAATGCCGGTTGCGCCTGTGCATACAGCCCGGTGTGTACTGCTGGGCTGTATAGACAATCTTATCCGCCTGAGACTTGATCCGCTCATACTCCGCTATGTCCTCCGGCCTCCATCCCCTGGGCCACCTCCGTCAGGTCCACGTACTCCAGGCACTCGTGCTCCTCTGTTCCGGCGATGTCCTGCCCGTCGTCCGTGAGGATGTAGCTGGTGTAGCGGTAATCCTGGGGGTTGATGAGGGAGATGAGGGCGCCCTCCCGGATCATGTACACGTCCCCCAGGTCGGTGCCCACCAGCACCTGGTCCACCAGGAAGTTGAACTTGTAGTCCCCCTCCAGGTGGCCCATACTGTTGTTGGTCTTGACCACGCTCTGGAGGGTCCCGTAAAAGAATACATCTTCAAAATAGTAGTGGGTGGCCTTCATAGGTAAATACGTGGTCACCGCCGCACGGCCGTCATTGGGCACGTCCGGCAGGACAGCGGCCACGCTCTGCCGGATGTCCACCTGCTTGACATAGGGGCTCCCCTCCAGGCAGGCGAGGAGGGCGGAGGTGTCCTGGTTCTGGCTGTCAGGGTACTTCACGCCGGTCTCCTGGTCGGTGATGACGGCGAAGGGGGTCACCTCACTGCCGGTGCCGGAGGAGGTGGGAATGGCTACGAAGTAGGCCTTCTCCCCCATCTTGGGGAAGGTATAGACACGCTTGCGGATATCCACGAAGCGCATGGCCAGATCCTGGAAGTCCACCTCGGGGTGCTCGTACATGACCCACATGATCTTGCCGGCATCCATGGCGGAGCCGCCGCCCAGGGCGATGATGACGTCCGGCTGGAAGGCCGCCATGGCCTTGGCGCCCTCCTGGGCGTTGGCCAGGGTGGGGTCGGGCTGGACGTTGGAGAACACGGTGTAGGTAATCCCCAGCTCATCCAGCTTGTCGGTGATGGGTTTGGTGTAGCCGTTCTGATAGAGGAAGGAGTCGGTAACCAGGAACGCCTTCTTCTTCCCCATCACGTCCCGCAGCTCATTGAGGGCAACGGGCATGGAGCCCTTCTTGAAGTAAACCTTCTGGGGGGTGCGGAACCAGAGCATATTCTCTCTCCTCTCGGCCACGGATTTGATGTTGATGAGGTGCATGGGACCCACGTTCTCGCTGACGGAGTTATTGCCCCAGGAGCCGCAGCCCAGGGTCAGAGAGGGGCGCAGCTTGAAGTTGTACAGGTCGCCGATGCCGCCGTGGCTGGAGGGGGTGTTAACCACCACACGGCAGGCCTTCATGGCGTTCACAAACTGGTCATAGCGGTCGGTGCGGCTGGGGTTGATGTACAGAGAGGCGGTATGGCCAATGCCGCCGTCCGCTACCAGCTGCTCCGCGTTGGCGACAGCCTGGTCGAAGGTCTTGGCGCGGTACATAGCCAGCACCGGAGACAGCTTCTCATGGGCGAAGGGCTCGGAGATATCCACGCTCTCCACCTCGCCAATCAGGATCTTGGCGGTAGCGGGAACCGTCACGCCGGCCATCTCGGCAATTTTGGGGGCGGGCTGGCCCACGATCTTGGCGTTCAGCGCGCCGTTGATGAGGATGACGCCGCGGACCTTATCCAGTTCGTCGCCCTTGAGGAAGTAGCAGCCCCGGGCGGCAAACTCCTTCTTCACCTCATCATAGATGGAGTCCATGACGGTGACGGACTGCTCGCTGGCGCAGATCATGCCGTTGTCGAAGGTCTTGGAGTGGATGATGGAGCTGACGGCCATCTTGATGTCGGCGCTGTCGTCGATGACCACGGGCACGTTGCCCGCGCCCACGCCCACGGCGGGCTTGCCGGAGGAGTAGGCCGCCTTCACCATACCGGGGCCGCCGGTGGCCAAGATGATGTCCGCGTCCCGCATGACCTGGCCCGTCAGCTCCAGGGAGGGCGCGTCAATCCAGCCGATGATGCCCTCGGGGGCGCCGGCCTTGACGGCGGCGTCCAGGACGATCTTCGCGGCGGCGATGGTACACTCCTTGGCCCGGGGATGGGGGGAGAAGATAATGG
>OFFY01002914.1_pt1 | contig 11115 bp, 5 predicted proteins | sample 1521481 | NCBI WGS metagenome assembly OFFY01 (sample SAMEA3504117, study PRJEB24116) | mouse gut metagenome | biome: mouse gut; feature: mouse-associated habitat; material: faeces | place: Denmark | collected 2011
GAAGGAGGCCCGGTCCCGGCTCAGACCGCCGGGGCCCAGGGCGGACAGGCGGCGCTTGTGGGTCAGCTCGGCCAGGGGATTGGTCTGGTCCATGAACTGGGACAGGGGGGAGGACCCGAAAAATTCCTTAATGGCGGCGGTGACCGGCCTGATGTTGATGAGAGACTGGGGAGTGACCACGTCCAGGTCCTGGGTGGTCATCCGCTCCCGGATGACACGCTCCATGCGGGAAAAGCCGATACGGAACTGGTTCTGGATCAGCTCGCCCACGCACCTCAGGCGGCGGTTGCCCAGATGGTCGATGTCGTCGGGGGTGCCCACGTTGTGGGCCAGACAGTTCAGGTAGTTGATGGAGGCCATGATGTCCTCCACCGTGATGTGGTTGGGGATCAGGTCCTCCACGCTCCGGCGGACGGCCTCTTTCAGCTCCTCGCCCTGATACTGGTCCAGCAGAGAGCACAGCACGGGGAAGGAGACCATCTCGTCGATGCCCGCCTCGGCGGGGTCGAAGTCCACAAAGTCCTCCAGACGCACCATGTTGTTGGAGAACACAACGACTTCTTTGCCGTCCGCGCTCACAACGGCCCGGTTGACGCCCTTGCGGTCCAGCTCCTGGGCCCGCTCACGGGTGAGAACCTCGCCGGCCTCGGCGAGAATCTCGCCGGTGCGGGGGTCGGCCACGGGCTGGGCCAGCTTCTGGCCGGACAGCCGTGCCCACAGGGCCATTTTCTTGTTGAACTTGTAGCGGCCCACGGTGGACAGGTCGTACCGGCGGTGGTCGAAGAAGGTGGCGTTGATGAGGGTCTCGGCGGAATCCACCGTGGGGGGCTCGCCGGGGCGCAGCTTGCGGTAAATTTCCAGCAGGGCCTCCTCGTAGGTCTTGCAGGCGTCCTTTTCCAGGGTGGACAGGATGCGCTCGTCCTCGCCGAACATCTCGATGATCTCCGGGTCGGTGCGGGGGCCCAGCACCCGGATCAGGCAGGTGACGGGCAGCTTGCGGTTCTTGTCGATGCGGACGTAGAACACGTCGCTCAGGTCGGTCTCGTACTCCAGCCAGGCGCCCCGGCCGGGGATGACGGTGGTGGCGTAGGTCTTGTTGTCCGCCTTGTCCACCTCGCGGCTGTAGTACATGCCGGGGGAGCGGACGATTTGGGAGACAATCACGCGCTCGGCCCCGTTGATGACGAAGGTGCCCGAGTTGGTCATGATGGGGAAGTCCCCCATAAAAATCTCCTGCTCGTTGATCTGGTTGTTCTGGGTGTTGCGCAGCTGTACCCTCACCTTGATGGGGGCGGCGTAGGTGGCGTCCCGGGCCTTGCACTCCTCCACGTCGTACTTGGGCTTCTCGTCCATGGAGAAGTCCACAAAGGACAGCTCCAGATTGCCGCCGTAGTCCACGATGGAGCCCACGTCCTTGAAGACCTCCTTCAGCCCCACATCCAGGAACCACTGATAAGAGGTTTTCTGCACCTCTAGCAGGTTGGGCATCTCCAGAATCTCCTGGTAGCGGGCGAAGCTCTTCCGCAGAGTCTTGCCATACATTACGTCCTTGACGACCATGCTGAAATATCAACTCGCTTTCTTCAGAATTGACGGTTGGTTGACACTTTTTCATGCCGGATTTTAGGGAAACAGGGGAAAATTGCCGTCAGTATGCACAATTTGGAGGGATGGAGGAGAGACGAAACACGCGGATGCGTGGACGGTTTTATCCCGTTCTCTCTTGTCATTTCCCTTCGGGTGTGGTAGACTGGCACTGTGAAATTGGGAGAGTGCCCAATTTCAAATAAGGGCATAAAAGCATTTTATTCTACCATAATCAGGATGGGCTGTCAAGACCTGTCCTGATTTTTCTTTTGCGATATTTCGGGGCTGTTTGCGGATGAGCGCGCAGTTTAATTCTGTGTTTCCCCCGCCGAAGGCGGGGGAAACACGTCAAAAAATCTTTTCTGCGAGCACTCCTTTTTATGGAAAGCGCATTGACATGAGGGGGAATATAAACTAAAATGGAAAGAACTTGGGAGAAGAGGGAGGATTCGTTTTATGAATCAGAAAAAACCGAAACAGAACGGGGCGGCGCTGCTGCCCATCCTGGTATTTTTGGTGATGTACTTAGGTATGGGCCTGGTGTTTGAATACGGACTGAAGGTGTCCATGGCTTTCTACAGCATCCCCATCGTGGTGGTGTTCATGGCGGCCCTGATGGTGGCCTGCTTCCAGAACCGGGCGCTGAAGTTTGACGACAAGCTGACCGTCATGGCTCAGGGCGTTGGGGATAAGAATATCATGACCATGATCCTCATTTTCCTGGTGGCCGGCGTCTTTGTGGGCGTCACCGGGCGCAGCAGCGCCGAGGCGGTGGCCTATTTCCTGCTGTCCGTCACTCCGGCCTGGGCCTCGGCGGCGGTGCTGTTTGTGGCCTCCTGCTTTGTGTCCACCGCCATGGGCACCTCGGTGGGCACCATCACCCTGATTACCCCCATCGCCGCGGCGGTGTCCAACGTGTCCGGCTTTTCCATGGCCCTGTGCGTGGGCTCTGTTATGGGCGGGGCCATGTTCGGCGACAATCTGTCCTTCATCTCGGATACCACCATCGCCGCCTGCAACACCCAGGGCTGCGAGATGCGGGACAAGTTCCGGGCCAACTTCAAGATTGCGCTGCCCGCCGCCGTTGTGACACTGGCGGTGATTCTGATCCAGTCCCTCAGCGCCGGCGTGGATCAGATCGACATTCCCGACTACAACCTGCTGCTGCTTATCCCCTATGTGCTGGTGCTCATCGGCGGCATCGCCGGGCTGAACGTGTTTGTGGTGCTGCTGGTGGGGATTGTGGCCGGTATCGCCATCGTGCTCCCCACCGGGACCATCGACTTCATGGGTCTGCTGGGCAGCATGGGTTCCGGGGCCTCCGGCATGTTTGAGACCATCATGGTCACCGTTCTGGTGTCCGCCATGTGCAGCCTGATCCGGGAGTACGGCGGGTTTGAGGCCTTGCTGGCCTTTATCCGCCGGGTGTTCAAGGGCCGTGTGGGCGGCCGGCTGGGCGTGGGTCTGCTGGTGGGGGCCATGGACATCGCCACCGCCAACAACACGGTGGCCATTGTCATGGCCGGCCCCATCGCCAAGGAGATCAGCGAGGAGTACGGCATTACCCCCAAGGAGTCAGCCTCCCTGCTGGACACCTTCTCCTGCGTGTTTCAGGGTATCATCCCCTACGGCGCCCAGATGCTGGTGGCCATCTCCGCATCCGGCGGCGCGGTCTCCGCTTTCCAGATCATGCCTTGCCTGTACTACCCCTACCTGCTTGCGGTGGCCTCCATCATCTATATCCTGGTGGGCGCCGGAAAGAAAAAGGCGTAAATTCGGAACCTTTCAGCTCCCGCCGCGGCAGGCCGCAGTGGGAGCTTTCTGTTTGGGCGGAAAAAATTTTTCAAGAAAAAGAGGAATCCCGGCAGTTTTTTCGTATAAGTAATCGTAACCGAAATACATATGGGGGAGGGTGAGCTTGTGACGCTGCGGGAACAGACCCAGAAGCAAGAGCGGATTACCCTGTCTCCGCTGGCTTGCCTGTCGGCGGAGAGCCGGGGTCGGAGCCGGCCGGAGGAGGAGTGCGCGATCCGCACCCCCTTCCAGCGGGACACCGACCGTATCGTCTACTCCAAGGCATTCCGGCGCTTGAAGCACAAGACGCAGGTGTTTCTCCAGCCCGAGGGGGACCACTACCGCACCCGGATGACCCACACTCTGGAGGTCAGCCGCATCGCCCGCGTCATCGCCCGGGCTTTGAGCCTCAACGAGGATCTGACCGAGGCCGTCGCCCTGGGCCACGATCTGGGCCACACCCCCTTCGGCCACGCCGGGGAGCGGCTGCTTAATGAGGTGATGCCCGGGGGGTTCGCCCACTACAAGCAGTCGGTGCGGGTGGTGGAGCGGCTGGAAAAGGGGGGCGCGGGGCTCAACCTGACCTGGGAGGTGCGCAACGGCATCGTTTGCCACACCAAAGGGACCCCGGCCGCCACTCTGGAGGGACAGGTTGTCCGGCTGGCCGACCAGATCGCCTATATCAACCACGACATCGAGGACGCCATCCGAGGGGGTGTCATCTATCCCATGGACATCTCTCTGGAGATATCCAATGTGCTGGGCTTCACCCACAGCGAGCGGATTAACACCCTGGTTACCGATGTGGTCCGGGCCAGCCTGGGGCAGAAGGAAATCTGCCAGTCCCCTGCGGTGTGTGAGGCCATGGAGACGTTGAAAGACTTTATGTTTTCCAGCGTATACACCAACCCCGTGGCCAAGGGGGAGGAGGGCAAGGCCCAGGATATGCTCCGCCGGCTGTTTGAACACTATCAGAAAAACCCGGACGAGCTGCCTTGCGACTTCCAGGCTATCCGGGCGGAGGAGGGCGTGGACCGGGCGGTGTGCGACTACATCGCCGGCATGACCGACCCCTTCGCGGCGGATCGCTTTAAGGAGCTGTTCATCCCTAAGGGGTGGACAGTGCTGTAATTGGGATAATTTACCCAAATAATGGATACAAATAGGGGGGAAAACTTTTGCCCTTGCCCGAGCGATTTCTGGACGAGCTGTTGGCCCGGACCGACATTGTGGACCTGGTGTCCGAGTCGGTGCGTCTGACAAAAAAGGGGAACAGCTACTGGGGCTGCTGTCCCTTCCACAGCGAAAAAACCCCCTCCTTCCATGTGGTGCCCGACCGGCAGATGTACAAATGCTTCGGCTGCGGAAAGGGGGGCGGGGCCATCAACTATGTGATGGAGCTGGAAAACCTGCCCTTCCGAGACGCGGTGGCCATACTGGCCCGGCGGGCGGGAATGCAGGTCCCCGAGACCGGCTCCGCGCCCGGGGCCCGGGAGCGCCGGGAGAAGATACTCACCATCAACAAGCAGGCCGCCCGTGCCTTCTACCGCTGGCTCCACGGCCCCGAGGGGGCGGAGGGGCTGGCCTATCTTCGAAGACGGGGGCTGTCCCAACGGACGCTGACCAATTTCGGCCTGGGCTTCGCCCCCGACGCCTGGGACGGGCTTATTACCGAGCTGGCCGCCCAGGGCTATGACAAGCGGGACATTCTGGATGCCGGCCTGGCTGTGAGCAGCAAGGACGGCCGCATTTACGACCGCTTCCGCAACCGGGTGATGTTCCCCATCATCGATGTGCGGGGGAATGTAATCGGCTTCGGGGGAAGGGTGATGGACGACTCCACCCCCAAGTACCTCAATTCCCCGGATACCCCGGTTTATAACAAAAGCCGCAACGTGTTTGCCCTGAACATCGCCAAGACCTCAAGGGCGGGGCGGGTTATCCTGACCGAGGGGTATATGGATACCATCGCCCTCCATCAGGCGGGCTTTGATAACGCGGTGGCCTCTCTGGGCACCGCCCTGACGGAGGAACACGGCCAGCTGCTTGCCCGCTACTTTAAGGAGGCCGTTATTTCCTACGACGGAGACGGGGCCGGGGTGGCGGCGGCCCAGCGGGCCATCCCCATCCTGGAGAGGGCGGGGCTGAAGGTGAAGGTGCTGCGGGTGGCCGGGGCCAAGGACCCGGACGAGTTCATCAAGGCCTACGGTCGGGACGCCTTCGCCAGGCTGGTGGACAACAGCGAGGATCGGATGGACTACCGTCTGGCCCAGATTCAGAAGAAGTACGACCTCAACGACGATGGCCAGCGGATCGGCTTTCTTCAGGAGGCGGCTCAGCTGGTCTCCACCCTCCCCAGCGCGGTGGAGCGGGAGATTTACGCGGGCCACGCCGCCCAGACGGCGGGAGTGACGCCGGACGCCATGAAGCTGGAGGTGGAGCGGGCCTTGAAGGGCCGGCTGCGCAAGGCGAAAAAACAGAAGGAGCGCCGGGACCTGACCCCGGCCAGCCAGCTTCAGCCCAAGGCGCGTTCCTTGCGGTATGAGAACCTCCGCTCCGCCCGGGCGGAGGAGGGGCTGATTCGTCTGCTCATGCTGGACCCGGGGCTGGTCAATCGGATGGAAGGAATCACTGGAGAGGAATTTTCGTCCTCGCTGCTGGGCCGGGCCTTCGACGCCCTCCGCCGCCGGGCGGAGGAGGGGCTGTCCACCCGGCTGGCCGCTCTGGCGGAGGACTTCTCCGGCGAGGAGATGGACCATCTGGCCCAGGTGGCCGCCCAGCCCCAGGCGGCGGCGTCCAGCGGGCAGGCCATCACTGACTACATATCCGTGGTCCGCGGCGAAAAACTGCTGCGGGGGGGCGGGGAACAGGGAGACGACCTGCTTCTGGCTGCCCAGAAGAGATATCAACAGAAGAAAGCATATATGGAGGAGAAAAAATGAGCACAAAAAAGAAAGAGCCCGAAGCCGCCCAGGGGAAAGACGAGAAGCGGGCCGACATCCAGGCCCGTATGGAGACCGGCAAGATCGAGATCATGAAGGTGGTGGAGGGGGTCGCCGGGGCGGAGAAGCTGGGCGAGCTCATTGAGCGGGGCAAGAAAAAGGGCCATCTCTCCTCCTCTGAGCTGCTGGACGTGCTGGAGGACATGGAACTGGGCGCGGAGCAGATGGACAGGATATACGACACCCTGGAGAATCTGGGGATCGAGACGGTGGGGGAGGACTATATCCCCGAGCTGGCCGACACGGCGGAGCCCCCCGTGGAGGAGATGGAGGAGATCGCCGAGGAGGAGATTGTGGACCCCAACTCCCTCATCGATACCTTCGGCACCGACGACCCGGTGCGCATGTATTTAAAGGAAATCGGCAAGGTCAACCTGCTCACCTCCGAGGAGGAGGTGGAGCTGGCTCAGGCCATGACCGCCGGCAATGAGGCCCAGGCACAGCTGGACGAGCTGATCGAGTCCGGGGAGGAAATCCCCGGGGAGCTGAGGGCCGAGCTGGAAAAGACCATCAAAAAGGGAGAGAAGGCCCGCCAGCGGCTGGCCGAAGCCAACCTGCGGCTGGTGGTGTCCATCGCCAAGCGGTATGTGGGCCGGGGAATGCAGTTCCTGGACCTGATCCAGGAGGGCAATCTGGGTCTTATCAAGGCGGTGGAGAAGTTCGACTATGTCAAGGGGTTCAAATTCTCCACCTACGCCACCTGGTGGATTCGCCAGGCCATCACCCGGGCCATCGCCGACCAGGCCCGCACCATCCGCATCCCCGTCCACATGGTGGAGACCATCAACAAGGTCATCCGAGTCCAGCGCCAGCTGCTCCAGGAGCTGGGCCACGACCCCACCCCCGAGGAGACCGCCGAGGAGATGAACATGCCCGCCGACCGGGTGCGGGAAATTTTGAAGATTGCCCAGGAGCCCGTCTCTCTGGAGACCCCTATCGGAGAGGAGGAGGACTCCCACCTGGGGGACTTCATCCCCGACGAGGACGCCTCCGAGCCCGCCGAGGCCGCCTCCTTCACCCTGTTGAAGGAGCAGCTTATCGAGGTGCTGTCCACCCTCACCCCCAGAGAGGAGAAGGTGCTCAAGCTTCGCTTCGGCATCGAGGACGGCCGCACCCGCACCCTGGAGGAGGTGGGCAAGGAGTTCAACGTCACCCGGGAGCGCATCCGCCAGATTGAGGCCAAGGCGCTGCGCAAGCTGCGCCACCCGTCCAGGAGCAAGAAGCTCAAAGACTTTTTGAACTGACGGCCGCGTGAAGAACGTACTGACACAGACAGAAGAAGGAGTGAATTGCTATGGCTGAGGAACAGAACAGGAGTTATGAGTCTTTTGACCAGGATTCCATGATGATCTATATTGATCCCAAGCTGATGAGCAGCCTGAACGACATGGCGGAAAAAAAGCAGGAGGACCTGAAGGCGTTGGAGGCGTCCGCCGAGGAGGGCGACCTGGACGCCCAGTACCGTCTGGGCCGCAGCTACTACTACGGAGAGGACGGAGCCCCCAAGGACGGGAAGAAGGCCTTCGAGTGGTTTGGCCGGGCCGCCGAGGGGGGCAGCATCGCCGCCCAATACTATCTGGGACTGTGCTGCAGCCGGGAAGTGGGCACAGACAAGGACCTGGTCCGGGCGGCCGAGCTGTTCACGGCGGCGGCGGAGGAGGGCTATCCCCCCGCCATCACCGAGCTGGGCCTGTGCTACGAGCTGGGCCACGGGGTGGAGATGGACAAGGGCCGGGCGGCCGAGCTCTACCAGGAGGGGGCTGACCAGGACTACGCTCCCGCCCAGTGCAATCTGGGGTATTTCTACTACCAGGGTATCTGGTTTGAGGAGAACAACGAGGCGGCGGCGGAGCTGTTCGCCAAGGCGGCGCAGCAAGGTTACCCCCGGGCCCAGGTGCTGATGGGGGAGTGCTTCGAGAACGGCTACGGCGTGGAGAAGGACATTGACAAGGCGCTGGAGCTCTACCGGGCCGCTTACGACCAGGGCTACCCAGATGGAGCCTGCACCCTGGGGCTGTGCTACGAGTCGGGCACCGGCGTGGAGGAGGACAAGGCCCGCGCCGTGGAGCTGTACCGGGAGGCGGCCGACCAGGGCTTTCCCCCGGCCATGTGCAACCTGGGCTTCTGCTACTACATAGGCATTGGCGTAGAGGAGGACCCGGCCCGCGCGGTGGAATGGTTTGAAAAGGCCGCCGAGCGGGAGTACCCCCGGGCCATGTTCCTGCTGGGGGAGTGCTACGATCGGGGCTGCGGCGTGGAACAGAATTACGACCGGGCCGTCAGGCTCTACCAGGGGGCGGCGGACAAGGAGTATGTCTCCGCATGGTGCTCTCTGGGCCTGTGCTACGAGCTGGGCCAGGGGGTGGAGGAGGACAAGGCCCGTGCGGTGGAGCTGTACCGCAGGGCCGCCGAGCGGGGGATGCCCCGCGCCCAGTGTAATCTGGGTTTCTGCTACTACACCGGCATCGGTGTGGAGGAGAGCAACGACGAGGCCTTCCAGTGGTTTACCAAGGCGGCGGACCAGGGCTATCCACGGGCCATGCAGCTGCTGGCCGAGTGCTATGAAAACGGCTACGGCGTGGAGAAGGACATCGACAAGGCGGTGGAGTGGTACACCAAGGCCCATGAGGCGGGCTATCCTCCCGCCACCTGCGCTCTGGGCCTGTGCTACGAGCTGGGTACCGGCGTGGAGGAGGATAAGGCCCGTGCGGTGGAGCTGTACCGCCAGGCCGCCGAGGAGGGGGACACCCGGGCGCAGTGCAACCTGGGCTTCTGCTACTACCAGGGGATCGGTGTGGAGGAGGATAACGCCCAGGCGGTGGAGTGGTTTTCCAAGGCCGCCGAGGAGGGATATCCCCGGGCGCTGATGCTGCTGGGTGAGTGCTATGACCGGGGTTACGGCGTGGAGCGGGATGTTGATAAGGCGTTCCAGCTCTATCAGCAGTCCAGCGACAAGGGCCATGTGCCCGGCATGTGCGCCTTGGGCCTGTGCTACGAGCTGGGCCAGGGGGTGGAGGAGGACAAGGACAAGGCCCGGGAGCTCTACCTCAAGGCCGCCGAGCGGGGCTACCCCCGCGCCCAGTGCAATTTGGGCTTTTTCTACTACCAGGGCATCAGCGTGAAGGAGGACGACGCCGAGGCGGTGAAGTGGTTTGCCAGGGCGGCCGAGCAGGACTACCCCCGTGCCCAGCAGCTGCTGGGTGAGTGCTATGAGAACGGCTACGGGGTGGAGAAGGACCAGAAGCGCGCGGTGGAGCTGTATCGGAAGTCCCACGAGGCGGGCTATGTCCCCGCCACCTGCGCCCTGGGCGTGTGCTACGAGTACGGAGACGGCGTGGAGGAGGACAAGGCCCGCGCGGTGGAGCTGTACCGTCAGGCGGCGGAACAGGGACTGGTCCGCGCCCAGTGCAACCTGGGCTACTGCTACTACCGGGGCATCGGCGTGGAGGAGGACAACGACGAGGCGGTGAAGTGGTTCTCCAGGGCTGCCGAGCGGGGTTATCCCCGGGCTATGAGCCTGATGGGCGAGTGCTGTGAGAACGGCTACGGCACCCAGCGGGATGACGCCAAAGCGGCGGAGTGGTACCGCCGGGCGGCGGACGAGGGCTATCCCCCCGCCATCTGCTCTCTGGGGCTGTGCTATGAGCTGGGCACCGGCGTGGAGGAGGATAAGGCACGCGCGGTGGAGCTGTACCGCCAGGCGGCCCGGCAGGGCCACGCCCGTGCCCAGTGCAATCTGGGCTACTGCTACTACCAGGGAATCGGTGTGGAGGAGAACAACGACGAGGCTTTCCGGTGGTTTGAGGAGGCGGCCGCCCAGGGCTATCCCCGTGCGCTGTACCTGCTGGGCGAGTGCTATGAGAACGGCTACGGCGTGGCGGAGGACATCCAAAAGGCAGTAGAGCTGTACCGTCAGGCTCACGAGGACGGGAGCGCCGCCGGCACCTGCTCCTTGGGCCTTTGCTACGAGCTGGGCCAGGGTGTGCCCGAGGACAAGGGGCACGCGGTGGAACTGTACCGCCAGGCGGCCGAACGGGGGCTGTCCCGCGCCCAGTGCAACCTGGGCTACTGCTACTACGAGGGCATCGGCATCCAGAAGGACGACAATCAGGCATTCTACTGGTTCTCCAAGGCGGCCGAACAGGAAAATTCCCGGGGCCTGTGCATGCTGGGCCTGTGCTATGAGACGGGCCGGGGCGTGACGGAGGATAAATTGAAGGCCACCGAATACTACCGCAAGGCTGCCGATAACGGCAATGTCACCGCCATGTGCAACCTGGGCTACTGCTACTACCAGGGCATCGGCGTGGCGGAAAACGACGATGAGGCGGTGAAATGGTTCCAGAAAGCCGCTGGCCGGGGCCAGCCCCGGGCGCTGTTCCTGCTGGGCGAGTGCTATGAGGAGGGCCACGGCGTTCAGGAGGACCTGGAAAAGGCGCTGGAATATTACCAGAAGGCTGCGGACAAGGGCTACAGGAGCGCCCAGGAGGCTATCGACCGGCTGAAGGGGAAGGTCCAGCCCTCCGGTGCCTATACCTACGTGCCGCCCAAAGGCCCGGCGCCCACTGCGCCTCCCGTTCCCGTCCCCCAGCCCCCCAAGGGGAAGCCCAAGAAGGGCGGACTGTTCGGGTTCTTTAAAAAGTGAGAAATAAAAGGGGCTCCCCGGCTGGGGAGCCCCTGCTGTTTATTTGGACAGCGCCTCGATGGCGGCGGCGGCGGCCATCTGCTCGGC
>OFFY01002921.1_pt1 | contig 11105 bp, 8 predicted proteins | sample 1521481 | NCBI WGS metagenome assembly OFFY01 (sample SAMEA3504117, study PRJEB24116) | mouse gut metagenome | biome: mouse gut; feature: mouse-associated habitat; material: faeces | place: Denmark | collected 2011
GCAAGCGCCTCCGTTGCTATGGGATTCGTCGCCGAAGCCCCTCTGTTCGGACCTTAAGCGTATTTGAACGTCGATTCGTCCGATACGGTCAGCTTCTTGCGACCTTTCGCACGACGTGCGGCCAGGACCTTGCGGCCGTTGGCGGTCGCCATTCTCTGACGGAAGCCGTGCTTGTTGATTCTTTTCCGGCGCGAAGGCTGGAAAGTACGTTTCATTGCCATAGCTATATCGGTTTTATTGTTTTATGCGCTTTTGCGGATTGCAAAGGTAGACGAAATTTTATTATTTACAAAAAAAACGGGCGGTTTTTTCGTGCCTCGGGGCATCACTCCGTCTTGTAGAGGTCGATCTCTCCGGTTTCGACCTTGCGGTAGAGATCGGCCAGTTCGGCGATCACGGGCGAAATGTACTCGATGGTGTCGTGCACCGCGGTTTTGTCGCCCTCGCCGCGGATGCGGTAGAGCATGGCGGCGTAGAGCGCGCGGAAACAGAGCTCGGTGTCGCTCATGCCCGGATTGCCCACGATGCGCCGCAACTGGGGCAGGTGGGGTTCGAGCCGCACGAAGGTCGCGCGGTAATGCGCACCGACAGGGAGCTGTTGCAGCCGCAGGTGCAGGTCGTGCAGGTCGGCGATCAGGTGCAGCGTGTGTTCGAGGTGCCCTTTCTCCTCCTTGCCCTCGCGGCGCAGGAGTCCCGCGATGTCGAGATACCAGAGCAGAAACACGGGGCGCTGCTCCTCGGAGATGTCCTTGCGCGGATCGATCAGCTGGCTGTAAATCGCCTCGGGGCTGAACTGGAGCGCCCGCAGCAGGTCCTCCAGCTGCCAGAGGTAGAGAATGTATTCGGCGATGTTTTCGCGTCGTTTGTTTTGTGCTATGTCCATGTTGCGTCGTTTGTGCGGGCGGCAGGTGCGGTGCGCAACGCCGCTGTGCGGAGTTTTATTTCTTGATCCAGAGGGTCGTGGCGCCCTTGTGCCGCAGGAAGTACTGCTGCGACTTGAGCAGGTTGCGCGACTGGAGGACCATGCTCTTGGTCTCGTTGAGGATCGTGAGGTAGAGCATGCTGGCCTTGGTGTTCGACTGGGCGTTGTTGATGCGTGTGAGCTCCGACTTGATGGCGTCGGCGATCGACTCGAAGAGCTGGTCGCGCAGCGAGAGCACCATCTCGATGTCCGAGAAGTCGCCCGTGCCGAGCATGTGGTTGATGTGGCGGTAGATCGACTCCACGTCGTCGTTGATGTGCATCAGGTCGTCGGTCTGCTCCTTCGAGAGGCCCTCGTGGTTGTTGTCGATGTGTTCGAACGCCGGACGCGTGATGTGCATCAGCGCCTTGGTCATCTCGTTCAGGTAATCGACCACCTGCACGTAGTAGTGCGCCGTGTCCACGTCGCTGCTCTGGAGCTTGCGGAGCGTGGGCATGAGCGAATATTTGCGTTCGCGCGCCTGGTAGAAGAGGTCGTTCGACTCCTTCACCATGTCGCGCAGCACCTTGCGGTTCTCCTTGAAGACGCCGATGAGCGTGCGGTCGTAGATCTGCGTGGCCGCATCCATCGTGCGGCTCACCTCCTCCGTGAGGTTGGCGATGATGGTCTCCTTGGTCTGGGGTTTGGCGGCTTTCGCGGCCTCGGCGCCCTTTTTCTTGGGCAGGTTGCTGTGCACGAGCATGTAGCCGCAGAGCACCGTCACTATGACGAATGCGGGGGTACCGCCGTAGATCAGCGCCAGGCCGACCACGAAAGCGATCAGGAAGCCGCCGAGCGCCGTGACGAACCAGCCTGCGACCACGGTCATGACGCCCGAGATGCGGTAGACGGCGCTCTCGCGGCCCCAGGCGCGGTCGGCGAGCGACGAACCCATGGCCACCATGAAGCACACGTAGGTGGTCGAAAGAGGCAGCTTGAGCGACGTGGCCACCGAAATCAGCAGGGCCGAGGTGGTGAGGTTCACCGTGGCGCGGATCATGTCGAAGGGGGCGCCCGAGTGCTCCACGTCCTCGATTTCGAAGCGTTTGGCGACGGCTGTGCGGAACCGTTCGGGGAAGATCCGCTCCATGCCGGCATTGATGCCGAGGGCCGCGCGCACGATCGTGCGCGAGAAAGCGGAGCCGTACTGCGTCGAACCGTCGTCGCCCTGCGCCGTGAGCGAGAGTTCGGTTTCGGTCACGTGGAGCGCCTTTTTCGAGGTCCACAGCGTGAGGATCATCACGGCGCCCGCCGCCAGCAGGATGAGGAAGTTGGCCGGAACGTTCTCGTTGAGCGCCTCCATGAGCATCGTGGTGCTGCCCGCCTCGCGTGCGATGCCGTAGGCGTCGAAGCCGGCGACCGGCACGCCGATGAAGTTCACCAGGTCGTTGCCCGCGAAAGCGAGGGCGAGGGCGAAGGTGCCCGAGAGGATCGTGATGCGCAGGATGTTGATCTTCATGCGCTGCACGATGAAGAGCAGCAGCGTGCAGCCCGCCCAGCAGATGAGCAGCGCCAGGGCGAGGTGGTGATCCACGAAATCGAGGAACGTGTTGTCGCGCAGTGCGTTCTTGAGCCCCTTGAAGACGGCGAAGTAGACGATGGCCGTGAGCGAGGCGCCGCACCACAGCGAGCCGTAGCGGCGGAAGAGGGCGATGTAGCGGAAGGTGAAGATGAGGCGCGAGAGGTACATGATCGCCGTGCCGCACGTGAAGGCGATGACCACCGACAGCAGGATGGCCGAGACGATGCCCAGGGCCCGCGTGGCGTTGATGTAGTGGCCGATTTCGGCGGCGCCGACGGTGGGGTCGTTCGATATTTTGTAGATCGAGACGGCGATGGCCGAGCCCAGGAGGCAGAAGACAAGCGACACGGTGGTCGAGGTGGGCAGACCCCACGAGTTGTAGAGATCGAGCAGGATGATGTTTGCGAACATCACGCCCAGATAGAGCATCATCACTTCGTGGAACGTGAAGAGCCCGGGGTTGAACATGCCGCTGCGGGCCACCTCCATCATGCCGCTCGACGTGACTACGCCGAGCAGGATGCCCACCGATGCCACGCCGAGGATGGTTTTCATGGGTGCGGCTTTGGAGCCGATGGCCGACGTGAGGAAGTTCACGGCGTCGTTGGTTACGCCGACGAAGAGGCCCGAGACTGCGAGAATGCCCAGAATGACGACGATGACTGTGTAGATTTCGCTCATGGCTGCGTAATTTTTGCTGTCCAAAATTACGCCAAATTCGAGACCGATCTTCCCGATATTGCCAATATTAACGAAAATTTAACACGAAAAGTCGGGTGGCTGCGGTAACTTCGGCCTTTCGGTTGTTTCTGTTTTTCAGGCTGTCGTTTCCAGCCAATCCGTATCCTTACGATTATCGTTTCGTGGCTGTTGTTTCATTGTCATTCGTGTTCTTGCGGCTGTTATTTCATGGATGTGCTTTGCGGTATGTGTTCCGTAGCTGTCGTTTCGTACTTGTCGTTTCTCGGTATAGATTGCGGACACTCGGACCAATCGGTTTCCGGTGTTGCGGTTTCCCACCGACACGTTCGAGGTCTCTGCTTTCTCGGACGGGTATGAGCGGTGCGGCCTGATGTGGCGCACTGACGTGAGCATATGCCGAAACGCAATCCGGGGAGTGCCGAATGAATAATCGGCACTCCCCGGAGGTACGGTCGGCGCGATCTTATCGCATCTCTACAGGCGTATCGAATACCTTTCCGCTCGCGGTGGTGATGCGAATTGTGAAACGATAATCCTCGATTTTGAACGGACCGTCAGAAAGATAGAGTTGGAGCAAATCCATTTCTTCAGGAAGACCTATGAGCATCAGATCTTCGGCCGTGCATTCGGTCAGTGGTTTCGAAATCGGTTCGAGCTCGGGGCAATAGTATTGGAAATGCCTGGAGGCGTTCTCGGTGAAGTAGGTCGGTATTTCGGTCCAGTCGTAAACGTAGGTGTATCCGCTTTCAATGTGGCGTCGTGCGGAGGCCGTTTTCAGCCAGCAGAACCCGTTCCACGACTCGCCGGGTGCGATACCGTTCCACTCCCTATCAGCGACGAGGTCGATCGTTGCAATGTCGTCGGTCAAATAGGTGTAGTCTACGATGCCCGGCATGTTAGGAAGCTTGCGAGGTTTGTCGTATCCTTTGTCGCCGCGGTCTTCGCACAATGCTTCGTATTTGGACGGATCGTCATCGTCGTACGATACGAGCTTACCACAACCATTAACGGACAACGTGTGATATTTATGATCGTAAGTCGCAGCGAAATTCTCCAGTTGCTGGAAGTGCAGAATATAGTGCGGCAATACGACCGGATCTTCAGAGTCTCCTTTCGAGGGAAGATCAGGATTGTCTTTTTCGCCCGGCTTATTGTTGTCGTTCTGATTCTGGCTATTCCGATTCGGGTCGATCGGTTCACTGTCATTGTCGCATGCGGTCGCCAGCACGGCCAGCGAGAGCAAGATGTAGAAATACTTTTTCATAGGCGTTTTACGTTTGCGACGGGTTTGAAGTCGAGGCGCCCGTCGGGTGGATTTTCCTGTGTTGTAAAGATAGAAGTTTTTCTGTGGCAAAACAAACATTTTGTGGATTTTCTTTTCGCGAAATAGTTCGGAAGTGAGGGAACCTTCGTGCGGGGTGAGCGAGCGAACGGGAGGAACGTTTGCGGCAAAAGAAATACGGGGGAGGTGTTGTTGCGGGGGGCTCGGCGGCAGGAGGAGTGAAAATTGCCGCTGCAATCCATTCGGAAACGGATTGCAGCGGCGGAAAGGAGGCGTCACTCCCTGCGGATATGATTGTGTCGAACAGAATTTCCGTAAAGGGGGCACCGTCCTTACGATTCTCGGTACGGGATTACCGTAATTGAATAAGCACAGTGCGCCCCTATGGGACGACGTGCATCTTTTCAATTACTCCAAATTTTCCCGTTTCAGAATCCGAAGATGCAATCGCGATTTCAGCGAAATATGGAAAGAACGCGGTCGTTGCGTGAACAAAGGTAGAAAATTGTTTCCTATTGTCAAGTGCTTCGGAATACTTTGGTCCGAAAACACGACAATTAGGTCCGAACGGAATATCGGCCGGCGGGCCGGGCCGTTTCGTGCCGGGCGTACAGCCCTCGGGGGACGCGTGTGCGGGAGGTGCGAGCCGGTCCGGCGCGGTATGTTCGGCATGCAGCGCATGCGCTGCGTGCCGTGGGGCGGAGGCAAGCGAACGAAAGCGCAGTCCGGGCGTTGCCGAGGCGGGAAAACGGCTGTGAAAACGTATTCGTCAGGGCCGGGTGGGCGCGGCGGCTGCCGTAACGGGAAAACGACCGAAAAAAGAGGGACGGATGCCGCGGCATCCGTCCCGTCCGTGTCGAATGACGGGTATTACTCCTCGTCGGTGTCGTTGTAGGCCTTGAGCAGCTTCTCCTGCACGTCGGCGGGCACCTGCTCGTAGGATGCGAACTTCATCGAGTAGGTCGCCGATCCCGAGGTGAGCGACGAGAGGGTCGTGGAGTAGCGATAGAGTTCGGCCAGCGGCACGCGGGCGTTGAGGCGGTCGAAGCCCTTGTCGGACTCCATGCCTTCGATCATCGCGCGGCGGTTCTGAAGATCGCTCATCACGGCGCCCATGTATTCGCTGGGCGTGAGGACCTCGACCGAGTAGATCGGCTCCATGATCTTGGGGCCGGCGTTGCGGAACGCCTCCTTGAAGGCGTTGCGGGCCGCCAGCTTGAACGAAATTTCGTTCGAGTCCACCGGATGCATCTTGCCGTCGTAGATCACCACGCGGATGTCACGGGCGTAGGAGCCCGTCAGCGGACCCTCGTCCATCTTCTCCATGATGCCCTTGAGGATGGCCGGCATGAAGCGCGCGTCGATGGCGCCGCCCACGATGGCGCTGTAGAACTGCAACTTGCCGCCCCACGGCAGGTCGTACTCCTCCTTGGTCTTGACGTTCACCACCATGTCGCCCTTGCCCGGCACCTTGTAGTTCTTCGGTTCGGGCATGCCCTCGCAGTAGGGCTCCACGATCATGTGCACCTCGCCGAACTGTCCGGCGCCGCCCGACTGCTTCTTGTGGCGGTAGTCGGCCTGCGACACCTTGGTGATCGTCTCGCGGTAAGGTATGCGCGGCGCGATGTAGTCGTATTGGATCTTGGTCTCGGCGGCGATGCGCGAGCGCAGGATGTTCAGGTGGTGTTCGCCCTGACCTTGCACGATGGTCTGCTTGAGCTCCTTGGAGTAATCCACGAGGATCGTGGGGTCTTCGTATTTGGCGTCGTTGAGCGCCTTGCCCAGCTTCTCCTCGTCGCCCTGCTCCTTGGCCTTGACGGCAGCGCGGTAGCGCGGCTCGGGGAAGACGATCGGCTCGATCCGTACGGGGGCGCCGGGGGCGCACAGCGTGTCGTTGGTGCGCGTGCCCTTCAGCTTCACGGTGCAGCCGATGTCGCCGGCCGAGAGCTCCGTGACCTTGATGCGGTTCTTGCCCGCCACGGCGAAGAGCTGCGAGAGCTTCTCCTTGTTGCCCGTGCGCGCATTGACCAGCTCCATGCCTTCGGCGATGCGGCCGCGGATCACGCGGAAGTAGGATATTTCGCCGATGTGCTGTTCGAGCTGGCTCTTGAATACGAACGCCACGGCCGGCTGCTCGGCGTCGGCGGCCACCTCCTCGCCCTCGACGGTGAGGAACTTCGGAGCCTTCAGCGGGCCGGGGGCCACGTTGATGATGAACTCCATGAGTCGCTTGGTGCCGATGTCGCGCTTGCCGCTGGTGCAGAAGATGGGCAGCACATCGCGGTTCGCAAGGCCGATTTTCAGTCCGTTGCGGATGTCGTCCTGCGTGAGGGTGCCCTTCTCGAAGTAGAGCTCCATGAGCGCTTCGTCGTGCTCGGCGGCCGCTTCGACCAGCTCCTTGTTGAGGGCCTGGGCGCGTTCGAGCTCCGAAGCCGGAATCTCCAGCTCCTCGCGGTGGCCGTCGTGGTCCTTGAAGCGGTACATCTTCATGAGCAGCACGTCGATGAAAGCGTCGAATCCGGCGCCCTGATTGACGGGATACTGCACGATGACGGGTTTCACGCGCGAAGCGGCGCGGATCGAGTCGAGCGTGGCCTCGAATGAGGCCTTGTCGGCGTCGAGCTGGTTGATGACGCCGATGACGGGCTTGTTCAGCGCGCGCGCATAGCGGGCCTGGATCTCGCTGCCCACCTCCCAGCCGTTCTGGGCATTGAAGAGGCACACGCCCACGTCGCCGACCTTGAATGCGGAGAAGAGGCTGCCGCAGAAGTCGTCCGAACCGGGGCAGTCGATGATATTGAGTTTGCGATCCATGAACTCCGTGAAGAGGATGGTCGAGTAGATCGAACGTTTGTATTCGTGCTCGATGTCGGTGTTGTCCGACAGCGTGTTGTTCGTTTCGATGCTACCCCTGCGGTCGATCACTTTGCCCTCGTAGGCCATGGCCTCGGCAAGCGTGGTCTTTCCCGTTCCCGGAGCGCCGATCAGAACGATGTTCTTGATCTCCTTGGCTGAATAATTTTTCATATCGCTTGAAGTTTATAGGTTTTTCGCACGGCATTCCCGCTGCGGGGTGTTGCCGACTATAAATATACGAAAAATTCGACATATCCAAGCTTCGTGCGGGAAAAATCGTTCGTGCGGAGGACTTTTCGCATTCCGTGCGCTGCGGCGGGGTGCGGGCCGGCCGCGGCTTCCGCACCGGCCGCATGCGGGAGTGTGCAGGGCACGGTGCGCGGGACCTATATATAATAGCCGGGGCGCAGCTGTTCGGCGGCGGATGCGTCCGGCGTTCCGGGTGTTCCGAGAGCGCCGGGGGCGAGGGTTTCGAGGGCGCGGCGTCCTTCCGCACCGAGCGAGAGCGAGTATTCGTTCACGAAGAGTGCGATGTGGGCGTCGGTCACGGCGTCGTCCAGCTCCCGGGCATGGGCCCGGACGAAGGGCCGCGAGGCCCCGGGGTGGGCGAAAGCGTACTCGATGCTGCGGCGCAGCACCGCGGCGCACCGCCGGCGCACGGCTTCGGGCAGCGTGCGCCGCACGACGATGGCGCCGAGCGGCAGGGGTAGTCCCGTGCGGGCCTCCCACTCCTCGCCGAGGTCGGCGACCCGTTCGAGGTTGCGGTCGCCGAAGACAAAACGCCCCTCGTGGATAAGCACCCCCGCGTCGTAGTCGCCGCGTTCGACGGCGGCGGCGATTTCGGAGAAGAGCACGGGCGTGCGTTCCATGATCTCGGGATGGAGCAGCCGCAGGAGGGCGTTGGCCGTGGTGTGGAGGCCCGGTACGGCAACGTGCCGCAGGGGCGTGCGGTCGCCGCGGCGCCGTACGAGCAGGGGGCCGTTGCCGCGTCCGAGCGCCGCGCCGCTGTCGAGCACTTCGTAGCGGTCGGCGATTTCGGGCAGCAGGGCGCAGCTGACCTTGCTCATGTCGGGGCCCGCACCGGGTGCGGCGCCGCGCAGGGCGCGGTTCAGCTCCTCGATGTCGTGGAATGCGGGGGCGAACGTCAGCCCTTCGCAGTCGATGCGGCCGCCGAGCAGCGCATCGAACATAAAGGTGTCGTTGGGACAGGGGGAGATGGATAATTCGAGGTGCATGGTCGTTTGTTTTTATCGCCCGGCCGGTGCTTGCGTGCGCTGCACGGACAGTCGCGGGCCGGTCGCTTTCGCGCCAGGACAATGCCCGGACCGTGTTCGGTGCCGCGCTCGGCCTGACGGAAACATTCGTTTCCCGGCTGGGATTTCACGCTCCGGCGCTGCGTCCGGAGGGTCGGAAAAACTCTTGCCCGGCGGTGCGGTGCGGAACGTTTCCGCACGTCGGTCGTGCCGCAGGAAAGTCCGCACTGTCCGCGGCCTACTCCGCGTCGGCGAAGAGGTCGCGCAGCGTCTCGGTGAGGTTGGCCACGGCGCAGGGGATGTCCCACTGCTCGAACGGGTCGCCCACGTAGTTTGCCACGGCTCGTATTTCGCAGCACCGGACCCCCAGCGCCGCACATGCGGCGAAGAGCGCGGCGCCCTCCATGTTTTCGAGTCGGGCGCCCTCCGCCTCGGTGCCCATGCGGTCGGAGGTGTTCGACGCGGCTTCGGGCAGGTCCGTCACCGGAGGCACCGTGTACTCCGCACGGTAGCGCGCGGGCAGTGCCGCCGTGCGCTCGCTCGTCACCTCGAACACCGTGCCTACGGGGATCGTGCGGTCGTAGGCGCCGGCGATGCCCGCCAGAAGCACCAGGTCGGGTTTCTTGGCCCGCACGGCCCGCACCACGGCGGCGGCGGTCTCCGCGGCACCCACGCCCGAGACGAACGTGGCCACGGGCGGCTCTCCGAGGATGAACTCCTTGCCCTCCTCGACGGTAGGAAACAGAACGACGGTTTTCATCGGCATGCGTTTTTCCGGACGCGGACCGCAGGAGCCCCGGCAGGCCCTGCGGTCCGTGCCGCGGGGATTATTTTCCGACCACGGCTTCCAGCTCCTCGACCGTCACGGGGATCTTGCGGTCGCCCAGCATGCGGTTGCCCGTTTCGGTCACCAGCAGGTCGTCCTCGATGCGGATGCCGCCGAAGTCGCGGTAGGCCTCCAGAGCGTCGTAATCGACGATGCCCGCATATTTGCCCTCGGCGCGGCACTTGTCGATCAGCGCGGGGATGAAGTAGAGTCCCGGTTCGTCGGTCAGCACCGTGCCCGGCTCCAGACGCCAGGCCGCGCGGTAGATGCAGGTGGCCGAGCGTGCGGCGCGTTCGGCGATCGACGAGAAGTCGAAGCTGCGTTCGCCCATCGCCTCGCAGTCGTGCACGTCCATGCCCATGCCGTGGCCCAGACCGTGGGGCATGAGCATCGTCATGGCACCCGAAGCCACGGCGTCGGCGGCCGTGCCGTGCAGCAGCCCGAGGCCGATGAGTCCCTCGGCGAGGGTGAGGTAGGCGGTTTCGTGCACCTCGCGGTACATCATATGGGGCTTCACGATCTCGGCCACGCGGTCGTGCGCCGCCAGCACGATGTTGTATACGTCCTTCTGTTTCTGCGTGAACCGGCCGCTCACGGGGTACGTTCGCGTGTGGTCGGAGCAGTAGCCCTCGCAGCTCTCGCCGCCGGCGTCGCACAGCAGCAGGCGGCCCTCCTCCAGCACCCCGTCGGCGTTGAGGTTATGCAGCGTCTCGCCGTGCTGCGACACGATCGAGGGGAACGACACCCCCTGGCCGTAGGATTTGGCGATGCCCTCGATGGCACCCGCGATTTCGCGCTCCACAACGCCCGGGCGGCACATCCGCATGGCTGTGGTGTGCATGCGGTAGCCGATGCCGAAGGCCCGTTCGAGGGCCTCGATCTCCTCGGCGCTCTTCTTCTCGCGCATTTCGGCCACGGCCATCATCAGCTCTACCGACTTGTAGTCGTGGAGCATGGCCGGCGCGATGCCCAGCAGCGCCGAGAGCTGGAGCTTCGTCTCGCCGCGGTAGGGCGGCAGGTAGTGGATGCGGCGGCCCTGGGCGATGGCGCGCGTAAGGCGGGGCTGCAATTCGGCCATGGGGTGCGTTGCGCCGACGCCGACCTCGGCGCCCATCTCGCGCAGCGTGGGCTGCGGGCCGGTCCAGATGATGTCCTCCACGGTAAAGTCGTCGCCGTAGAGCGCCTCCTCGCCCGAGTCGGCGTCGATGACTCCCGCGATGCCCGGCACGTTCAGCCCGAAGTAGTAGCGGAACGACGAATCCTGGCGGAAGTAGTAGGCGTTATTGGGGTAGTTGTTGGGCGTAAGCGGATTGCCGGGCAGCAGGATGAGGCCCGATCCGATGCGCGTGCGCAGCTCGTGGCGGCGTGCGGCGTAGGTCTGTGCTGAAAACATGTGCTTATGCGTTTTTCGTTGTTTTGCGGTATAACGAAGCCAAAGTTACGAAAAATCGGGCGCAAATGCAAGTGCGCTTACATTTTGCTGCGCGGCGGCGGCCGCGGCGCAGCCGAAGTGCGGAAAAGAGGCGGTAAAACCGGTCCGCAACCTTCGGTCCCGGCGGTTTGCGGCGCCGGGCGGCGGCCGGCGCAACTTCCCGCCGCGGCAGTGTGCGACGGTGGGGCGCAGCCTGCGCAACGGCGCTTTTCGTCGGGCCTGCAAAGCCGGGCGGCAGCCTGCGGAGCGCCCGCAGACGAAGCGTTAGCGA